>Ga0163110_10000040_pt1 | contig 62298 bp, 92 predicted proteins | sample CRUFie1St17metaG_FD_108703 | JGI IMG/M metagenome (GOLD analysis project Ga0163110, IMG submission 108703) | Marine microbial communities from the Costa Rica Dome - CRUD Field 142mm St17 metaG | ecosystem: Environmental > Aquatic > Marine > Oceanic > Photic zone | place: Costa Rica: the Eastern...
TGGACTTAAATACGCTGCATCAACAATTATATATCTATCAAAAAAGAAGGAAAAGGATGGTAAGACGGTTGTTGGAAATATTATCAAATGTAAAACCACCAAGTCCAGACTAACAAAGGAGAATAACGAGATTGAGACCCGACTTTATTACGACAAGCGTGGACTGGATAAGTATTACGGACTACTGGAGTTGGGTGAAAAGTATGGAGTCTTCCAACGCAAGGGCAATCGTGTCGTTGTTGGTGAATCTTCCGTTTATCCTTCTGCTATTCTTGCCTCTCCTGACAAATATTTCACGCCCGAAGTAATGCAAGCACTGGATGAGTGTGCTGCTAAGGAGTTTAGATATGGATCTTAAAGAATACATTCGTATCTATGACGATGTATTAGATTACAATGTGTGTAAGAATGCTGTTGAATTATTCAAGCATGATGAAAACGTTGTTACACTGAAAGAACCACAGATGTCTTCTCTCAATCTGACCATTGAGTCAGAGCAAAAGAAACATCCAGAGTGGACTGCTGTGCATAACCATTTACTACAAGTCATCTCTGCTGCTGCTCAACAGTATGCTATTGAGATGAAGATGGATAAGTATTGGCCAAGAGAAAACAGTCTAGAGCAAATTAAGATGCATAAATACTGTGCCTCTTCTGGTGATAAGTTTGATTCTCACATTGATGTAGGAAACTACGAGTCAGCACGTCGTTTTTGTGGATTCTTTTTGTATCTAAACGACGTTGACCAAGGTGGAGAAACTTTCTTTGACCACCTAGACTACAAAATTGCAGCAAAGTGTGGTAGAATCGTGTTGTTCCCAAGCAACTGGATGTATCCCTACGCTGAATTGCCTGCTGAGTCTAACGACAAATACACTGTGACCACATATTTACATTATCTATGAGTCTAAGAATTGAAGAGGTCGCCCTAAGTAAACTCATCCTCAACGATGAATACTGTAGGAAAGTCCTGCCCTTTGTCAAACCAGAATACTTTGATGTCTTTAACCACAAAGTATTGTTTGAAACCCTTGCTGAATATGTCAGTGAGTTTGATGTAACACCAGAGCCTAATGCTCTGATGATTGAGGTTGAGAAGAGGAAGGATATTACTGAAGATATCTACAATGATATCACTAAATTTCTTGATAACTTAGACAGAGACCACTACAACGATGAGTGGTTGATTGATACCACAGAAAAGTGGTGCAAAGAAAGAGCAATTTATCTTGCCTTGATGGAGTCTGTAAAGATTGCTGACGGTCAAGACAAGACTCGCACTAAAGATGCTATTCCTAGTATCATGTCTGATGCTCTTGGGGTTTGCTTTGATGACCATGTTGGACACGATTACTTACAAGACTCTGATGACCGCTATGATTTTTACCACAGGAAGGAAGAAAAGATTCCTTTCGACTTGGAATATTTTAACAAGATTACAAAAGGTGGGTTGCCTAATAAGACTCTCAATATCGCACTCGCTGGTACAGGTGTCGGCAAGTCTCTATTCATGTGCCACATGGCTAGTGCCTGCCTCTTGCAAGGGCGCAACGTTCTCTACATTACATGTGAAATGGCAGAGGAGAAGATTGCTGAACGAATTGATGCAAACCTCCTCGACACCCCAATCCAAATCCTAAGCGACCCACTGTTTACTAAAGCAAAGTATCGTGCTAAGATGGATAAGTTGAGACAGAAGACACAGGGTAAACTTGTTGTCAAGGAATACCCTACTGCTTCTGCTCACGTCGGTCACTTCGAGTCACTATTAAATGAGTTGTCCCTTAAAAAAGGGTTTGCCCCTGACATTATTTTTGTTGACTATCTCAACATCTGTGCTAGTAGTAGGTATAAAGGCACTATTGTAAACTCATATACCTATGTGAAAGCAATCGCTGAAGAGTTGCGTGGACTGGCAGGTAAAATGAATGTGCCTATCATGTCTGCAACTCAGACCACTCGCTCTGGATATGGTAACTCTAATGTAGAGATTACTGATACCAGTGAATCGTTTGGTCTACCTGCTACCGCTGACCTTATGTTTGCTCTTATCTCTACAGAAGATATGGAGCAGTTAGGACAGATTATGGTCAAGCAGTTGAAGAATAGATATAATGACCCAACAATGTATAAGCGATTCGTTGTTGGTATTGACAGAGCGAAGATGAGACTGTATGATTGTGAGCAGTCAGCACAGGAAGACATCATCGACGCTGGGGATATCCCTGACAATCCTATATCGTATACCAAAACAAAACAATCATTCGACGGATTCAAAGTTTAACATGAATGTAAACAAATTTACTAATGAGTTTGACCCTAACAGAGGGGGAGACGACAAAGCAGCAGAAGAAATTAACAGTGCTGCTCGTGACAAAGTAGATGAGGCAGAGCAGTCTGCACGTAAGGAGATGGATGACACTCCTAAAGATGCTGAGGCAATGAAAGAGAAGATGGGCACTGCTCCCGCTTCAAAGAAAAGAGTTGATAAAAAACTCAAGGAAAAGAAAGAGGCCGAAAAGAAAGGCAACGAGAAATTTGAGATTGACCTTGACAAATACACTGAGTTTGTTGACCGTGTTACCTCAGATGCATCTAAAGATATCAATGTCCTGTTGAATCGCTACGGTGAGTTGAAGAAAGCAGGTTGTAACATTGAGCGTCTTGACACAGCAGCATCTGGTATGTCTGCAGAGGGTGGAGAATTTATGGAGATTGTTAAGAAACTGAAGTTTCAAGGCAAACCATACGACGCTGCTACTAAAGAGCACCTGCAAAAAGAATTGGGTGATATCATGTGGTATGTTGCACAGGCAGCACTCGCTCTTGACACACGACTTGATGAAATTATCTACATCAATACACTGAAACTTGCAGCAAGATATCCTGGTGGTATGTTTGAGGTTGGTTACTCTGAGAATCGTGCACCTGGTGACATTTAATGCAGAGCATCATCCCCTCTAACCTTGGATGGTTAGAGGATAAACTTAAACCCGAAGAGTCTAAACGACTGTGGGATTATATTAGCAAGGCTAAGGATGATGCTAAGTTAGAATTACTAGGGCATATGCACAGTAGTCTTTATCTAAATGATGAAGACGACTGGTTTTTTAATAATGTATGTCCACGATTCATTCAAAGATATGGAGATGAGTTTGGTCCTTTCTCTCTTCCTACTGCACGTGCACATCCATACATGATTGATAATCTATGGGTCAATGTACAGAAAGAGACAGAATATAATCCATTTCATAACCACTTTGGTGTCTACAGTTTTGTTATCTGGTTAAACATACCAACAGACTGGAGAGAGCAGTATGCCTTATGTGATAACTCCAAGGGCACAGCATCTAATTTTGAATTTCACTTCACTAATATCCTAGGTGAGATTACATCTTATCAGTATCAACTAGATAAGAGTTGGGAAGATACTATGTTATTCTTTCCGTCAAAATTAAACCATGGTGTCTATCCATATTTTAACTGTGGTGAGAATAGAATCAGTGTATCTGGAAACCTATGTCTAAATACTATGGTACAGTAAACCATAGATATGGCTAAGGCAAATACAGAAGACGAAATTCTGCTAGCCACTAACAAAGTCCTTAGAGATTATGACTCTGAGATAATGAGTGCGTCGTCAAAGATGACCCGCATTCGTATCATCAGTGGTGATAGAGTAAAGGCAAAGCAGTCAATTGAAAGTGCCCTATTACAAGAGCAGATTGAATACTTTGATGCTCTAAAACATCCTAACTATGCAAGAGGATGGCCAGTATCTAGTTTCTCTGGCACAGTAGTTGAATCTACACAAGGCACACTAACTGAATTTGTATATAAACAGAAAGGTGGTGGAGGAAGTGGTGCTGGTGCCGACATCACAAAGTTAACTGAGTCTGCACAGTGTGTATTTGCTGCAGTAAGAGCAGTCACTGGTAAGTCTGATAGTGCTACAGTATTTGACGTTAGTAATATAAGGAAAGCATCTTCAAAGTTTGATATCCCTGCTGACATAGCAAGGAATGATTGTGAGAGAATAAGAAGAGACTTGACAGAAGATTGGATATCATCATGTGACAAGGGTGCCGCTAAGATAATTGAGAAGTTAGGTAAGAATTACATCTTCCATAGAGGGTCTAAGACTGTCGATAGAATCGAAGGTGCCTTCAAGAGAGTATCTAAGAAGGAAGGTATCAGGATGGACCAAAACAAATGGTCTCCTGCTGACATATATCTAATCTCCTCTGCTTTTAATCCTGATTGTTTGGGTGAAGAAGAAAGCATACGAGGATTGAATCAGTGTATGCAAGAAAGAATACAAAAGAATGTTGCTATTGGTGTATCACTTAAGAAGATAACTGGTGGTGCAGTCATGAAACCTATTAACTTTGATAAGAAACAAAAGACTGAGCAGAAGTTTTCTAGATTTGAAATGGGAAAGAAATCTTTAGACGGATACATACATTTCCAGTCTGGAGTTAAGATTCAGTTCAGGACTTTCGGTGGTAGTAAGTTAACTGGTTGGCAAGGTGAGGTCAAAGGTGCATCAGCAAACCAAGGAAAGATATCTCTTGGTCCTGTCAACCTCTTGATTAAACAACATATAGGTGGAGCAAAACAAATTCCTACAACTGCAGCACGTATGGTGGTCAATAACAGAGACCAAGTAATTGCTGACATTAAGAAGGGTATGGCCAAGTTTGCAAAGGCATCACCTAATGAGTTAAAACTTATCTTTGAAGACCCTAAAATTATTACAGACCCATTCCTATACTCTAAGTGGCAGGCAGTCAAACTATTTGAATTGATTGACAGTCTCCCTAAGAATAAGAAGGACCAACTCTGTGAGGATTTCTTGCTGTATGCATCATCACAGTCAAGCATCTCAGCACCCTACTACAAGCTTGAGTAGGTTGCCAAACTGTCCACTCTGACTCGACACTGCCCCCATTCTGCCCTATAATATAGACATGGCAAAAAACACACACCTAGAGCACCTAGAAGATGACATCTTTAATGAAGGGTCTGCTGGTGCTACCAATGCTCTCAACTTCCTCAAAGCTCTCCGTGATATGCTTTCAGAGGGTAGTGGTGGGTCAAAAGTAAAGATTACTACTAAGTGGGATGGTGCCCCCGCTGTTATATGTGGTCGCGACCCAGAAAACGGGAAGTTTTTTGTTGGCACCAAGTCTGTATTTAATAAGGTAGACGCTAAGATTGTATACACTGATGAGGATGCTGATAGACTTTACGGTGGGTCCACTGTAGGTAGCATTCTTAAGTTGTGTCTTAAGTATCTGAGTGACCTTCCTATCAAGGGTGTGCTACAGGGTGACCTGTTGTATAGTAAACCACTTAGTAAGATGAGTGGTGAGTATAAATTCAAACCAAACACCATCACCTATGTGTTAGATGCTAAGTCGCCTATGGGTATGAAGGTAGGTGCTAGTAAGATGGGCATTGTATTTCACACCACATATACTGGTAACAGTATGTCATCCCTGTCTGCAGGTTTCGGTGTAGATGTATCCAATCTACAGGGTGTTAAGAATGTAGCAGTATTCTCTTCATCCTTTGACAATATCGGTGGTGCTGCTAACCTGACACCTGCTGAGAAGTCTAAACTAAACAGTGTGATTCTATCTGCAGAGAAGTCACTTGCCTCTGGTGGTAAATTCCTTGACACTATCCAAGGTGGTAAGGGACCCTTCAGTCTACCTGCATTGTTTAAGGTATACTTCAACCAGATTATTAGAGGTGGTAAGATTCCTACCTCGTCATCACAGATGGCAAATGGTTTCAAACAATTCGTTAGCACTAAGTATACCACTGAGATTGAGAAGAAAAAGACTCTCAAATCTAAGTTAGATTGGACGGAAAGAAAAGCAGAGTCGCTTAAATACCTAAATACTAATAGTAATATGATGAATTCTGCACTTGATGGTTTCAAAAACCTGATGGATGCTAAAGTTTTAATCATAAATAAACTCATACAAATCAAAAGTATTGGGACATTCCTTGAGACAGAGAATGGATTACGTGCCACAAACCCAGAAGGCTTCGTTGCTATCAGGGATGGTGCGGCACTTAAACTTGTAGATAGACTGGAATTCTCCAGAGCTAATTTCACTGTTGCTAAAGATTGGGGTAAATGAAATTTCTAGAATTTATTAAAGAGGCAGCGGCACAAGCTGCAAAGACAAAGAAACCTTCCACCTCATCGAAGGGTAAATCTGCTGCGGATAAAAAACTTGATGATAAGCATGTTGCTATTACTTTCGGCAGGTTTAATCCTCCCCACGCTGGTCATGGTAAACTTCTTGATGCGGTTAAAGCACATGGAGGAGACTCAGGAAACTACAGAATCTATCCCTCAAGGTCACAAGACCACAAGAAGAATCCCTTAAGTGCTCAACAAAAAGTTGACCACATGAGGAAGATGTTTAAGCAACATAAGGACGCAATACAAAACAACGAGGCACACAGGAATGTGTTTGATGTGTTACGTGACCTTCACGATGAAGGACATGAGCATGTTACTATGGTTGTAGGAGATGACCGAGTAAAAGAGTTTGAAGGACTCACTAACAAATACAACGGTATCCACTACGACTTCAAGAGTATTAATATTAAGTCGGCAGGTGCACGGTCGAATGATTCTGAGGACCCTATCGAGAATCTATCAGCATCTAAGATGCGTAAACATGCACAGTCTGGAGACCACGACTCATTCCACGGTGGCACTGGTGGTTACAAGGACTCCAAGAAACTGATGGCAGATGTCATCGCAGGCATGACACCACCACCCAAGGCAAAGAAACCTAAGAAGGGTGAGTCTGTCCATGAATCTGTATGGGAGTATGCTCCTAAACTGGACTTTGATTCCTTCCGTGACTTCTATATGCTTAACCATATCTTTAAGGTAGGTGCACTTGTAGAGCATGACGACAGTGGTATTCGTGGTAACATTGTCCACAGAGGACCAAACTATATTATTATGAAAGATGGATACGGTGGAGAGCATCGTGCATGGTTACAACATGTGTCTGAAGTAGCACAGTTAGGACCATCAGACCTCAGTCACCAACAAGAAGTTGCTGCTGACACTACTAAAGACCAGAGTAACTACTCTGCTGATGACGGTAGTGGTAACACATGGAAAGCAGGCACTGATAGATACAGAGAAGCACTACAGAATCTGACACCTGGTCAAAAACCTGTTAAATTCTCTGACTTTAATGCTCGCATTAGAAAAACAGCTTCAACTAAATAGTATCGTATAGATTTACTTACAACCAATGACGTTAGAAATGCTGGTCTCTGCAGCACTGATGAACTATACTCAGCAGGAGCAGGGCAAAATTCTACAAGCTATCGAAGAGGATAGACTTCCTAACTCCACCCGTCTACAGGAGGGTGTATACAAAGTTATGGAAGCATTCGATGCATATGAACCCGTCGTTGAGGGGTATGCTGGATTCAAGATTGACCGTGAGTCAGTCGCGAAGAAAAAGAAAGAGCATGGTGACGACCGTAATGTTGGTCGTGTTGTGCAATCAGGTGGTGATTCAATGCTTATCACTGGTAAGAAAGCAGATGGACGCTACATCGTTGTCGGTAAGAAAGGTGAGAAGTCTGCACGTGACGCAGCAGACCTTGGGGTAACCAAGAAAGAAGAAGTCATCGGTATTGACATTGAAGACCTCCATACACAAATGCTTGAGGGCATGAAGCAAGCACGTGCAAACGTTGGTGCAAGCAAGTGTTGGGATGGTTATAAGGCTAAGGGCACTAAGAAGAAGGGCGACAAAGAAGTCCCTAACTGTGTCAAAGAAGAAGAAATTGAAGAGCGTTACAAAGGTAAGCACGGACAATCTGAGAAAGAGTATCAAGACGGTCGCTCACAAGGTGGCAAGATGGTCTCTGGTGACTCTAAGATGAGTGGTGCAAAATACTCTCACGGTAGCAGAGTATCTGATGGTGGCGCTGGTCCTCAACCTGCTGGCGGTTCTAAGAAACCAAAAGCACAAGGTAAGATGGACAACTGGGGCAGAAATGAATTGAAAATGCGTAAAGCAAATCTCAAAGCAAAGAATGAGGACTTTATAAATAAACTGTCTACCTCAGGATTGTTTACTGAGGATGAGCTACAGAAAATGGGAGAGATGGAATGAATCCTAAGCCTAATGGTGAGCGTAATTATCTACCGACCAAAAAGAAAGGAAACGTAACTATCAATCCTAAAAAGGAGGACCTTATGTCTGAAAATTTAAGAAGGAGAATCCAATCATCGGTAGATGAATTGAGAGAATCCGCAAAGAAGAAAGCAAAACATATCAAAGCTGCTAAAGCGGGTAAGCGTTGGCAAGACTCTGATGGCGATGGCAAATGGTATGAGCCTGGTCAGGATGTGAAGAAAGAAGCAGTCGAAGCACCTGAAAAACCTGCCTCAGTCGATGACTCTGCAGCGAAGAAAGCAGCAAAGGATAGAATGAAGGCAAAGATGATGCAAGCCACTCAAGATATGGATGCAAAGAAGAGTGGACGTATGGCAGGATAAGAGCCTATATAGGGTAGACCCTATTGGTGATATCAAATGCTAAATTTCCTTCTTCCTATTGCATACAAAGTAGTAGACAATGCTGTTGCAAAGATTCCTGATGACGCAGAGCTCGGTGAAAAACTGATTGATATCTGTCTGTTGATTCTTGGCAAAGCAGTGAAACTAACAAAGACTACTGCTGACGATGAATTGCTTGCTCGTGTAAGCGAAGCTATTAAGGCACGCCCAGAGTAATCATTGTATAAATAACTTGTAGGAATACAACTTGTCCTCGGAGTAAAATGGCAATCTACGGAACACTTGACGCGAAAGCGATGGGCACCGATGTTGTAGCGACTAATGGCGATGCCACAGTTACAACTGCTGGTGACTTCACTGATGCTGCAGATAACCTTGTCAAAGTTGGTGACATCCTTGAGCTTTCAGGTGTTGCTTACATTGTTAAAGAGGTTACATCAGCAACTGCGCTTGAGCTGCACACAACATACGCTGCATCTACTGGCACAGTTAGTGCTGCTGCAGCGGTTAGAAGAACAGCACCGAAAGCGGTCGCTGAATATGTAGTTAAGGGTGGAGACACCGTTGGTTACGACCTTGTTTTTGTTGACACAACTGAGCAGGGTATCGCTGCAAACAAAGCACGTGGTATCACTGGACCTGGTTGGTGGTTATACAATACATACACAACTGCCGCAGGTGACACACGTCACAAGGCTGAGTGTCTTGCATTCGTCCACGCAACTGCAGCTGCTGCTGGTGATGACGCTGATGATACTGTGGTAGCAGACGCTGCTGCATCTATTGCAATCACAGCACAACCTGCAAACAGCACATCCTCTTCTGGAGCAGGGACATTCACACTCACTACTGCAGCAACTGGCACACCTGGCACCCTTGCTTATGTGTGGCAGCGTAAGAAAGCATCTGGTAGCAGATGGACTAACATTACTGCATCCCTTGACACTGGCATCACATATGCAGACTTCACTACAGCAACACTTGCTTACAGTAGTCTTGCAGCAGATGGTCTTGATGGATACAAGTATCGTGTGAAAATCACATCCGCAAATGGTATTGAAGAAGTAGTTTCTGATGGTGCAGCAACGCTCACATTCGGAAGTTAATTAAATTATTAATTTCGTAATGCATTTTGATGAATTAAATGACAAAAACTATTTGATGTTTGCTATTAAGCACTACGACAACCCACAGTCGGTTACCGTAGATGACTTCATGGAAGACATGAAAAAGTTTAAGTATCTGAAGCGGTTGCTTAAGAGATATCTAAAGTCTGGTGTGTTGAGGGTTAACCTTATCCTCAACCACCTTATTATTTTGTTTAATACCTTTGGTGATGGGACCATCCCATTACTCATGTATAAACTAGGGGAGGAATACTTTCCTATTATAAAAACATTCCTTATATATCTGGACAAATATCCAGACATACCTGGAGTGTTTTCTCATATAAATATTGACATGGACGTAAAGGATTTACTGGACAGCATATGAATGAAGATGCACCCACAATGAGCGTAGGTAATGGAGGTTTCACTGGAAACGCATCCAATACTGGACCTAATGCGGGTATCGATCCTCTCATGACTGCCCGTCCTAAGCGTAGAAAATATAAAAGAAAGAGTGCCAACGTTATTACTAACGTCGGTATTGGTGAGGCGGTTGAAGACAAGGCAGGTTATCTTCCCTACCTAGTGTCTTACGACGGTGCCGAATCTTATGTGCTATACTCTAAGAGTGAGTCTGCACTTAAGATAGAACTTAGAAAGATGTATCGACCAGAAAATTTTAAGAAGATTGCCGTGAAACGTCTTTATCCTACTGAAGTTATTAAATTTTACTGGAATAAACGCCAAGACGCCCTACGAGTGTAATGTCTGATATAAATTCAGCAATTCTAGAAAGACTAGAAAAGGTGGTAGACTCCTTACAGGAAAACTCTGTAAAGATGGGTCAACTTCTTGCTGTACACAACGAAAAACTGGACAAGCAAGACAAGATTGACCAAGTTTTGTTTGAGAAAGTAGATAGAATCCATGCTGACTTATCCAGAGAGACGGACGCTATCAAGAGAGGATGCGAGAGAGACATCCGTCTGGTAGATGACAGACTCCGCATGATGGAGAAGAAGATGTGGACTATCGCAGGTGCTCTCACTGTGATAACCTTCATGATTAGTGTGCCAGGTCAAGCGTTAATGAGATCCTTGACAGGTGGAGAAAACCGTAGTATGCTACCTACAGTAGATAGGCTTGCATGGACTACGTTGAGGACAAATACATTAAATTCCTCAGCGCGAGGTTAGATAGATACAAACACGTTAAGCGTGGTTTATACAACTTTAGATGCCCCTACTGTGGTGATTCTCAGAAGAATCGCACGAAAGCAAGGGGTTATTTTTTTCTAAAGAAGACAGAATACATTTACAAGTGTCACAACTGTGGTGTTGGTAGGTCCCTAGCAAACTTCTTAAAGGAGCAAGCGGTGGATTTGTATGACCAATTCTTACTTGAAAAGTATCAGCAGGGAATGACTGGGAAAGGTCGTCATACACCTGCACCAAAGATTCCGTCATCAAAACCACACTTCAATAAGACAAAAGACTTGCAGCAGATTTCAAGTCTAAATAATGAGCATCCAGCAAAGCAATATCTACTAGACAGGAAGATACCTGAGGACCAACTCGGTAGATTCTATTACGTTGACAAGTTTAAGAGTTGGGTTAACACTCGTAAACCCACCTTCGACAATCTGCAAAACGACAGACCTAGAATTATTATCCCATTGATTGATGCGGATGGTAAATGGTTTGGAGTCCAAGGGAGGTCCATGTCTCCTAAGTCTCCTCTCAGATACATATCAATTATGTTTGAGGATAAACTTAAACTATTTGGACAAGACCAAGTAAACCCAGAGGAGACTGTTTATGTCACAGAAGGACCATTCGACAGTACTTTCATTAGACAAGCTGTTGCTATGTGTGGTAGCGATGTTGACCACCGCAGTTTACCTTATAGGTCTAGGGTCTGGGTCTTCGACAACGAACCTAGGAATAGACAAATCGTGCAGAGACTCGATTCAGCAATCACAAACGGGGAGACCGTGGTTATATGGCCAAAGACCATAAAGCACAAGGATATCAATGATATGGTCTTGGCAGGACTGAGACCAGATGATATAATTAAAAAGAATACCTACCAAGGGTTAGAAGCACAAATTAAATTTACCGATTGGAAAAAAGTATGAGCGACATTAGTGTTGTTAAGCGTAATGGGGTGGTCGCAGACCTCAATCTAGAGAAAGTACATAAGATGGTAGAGATGGCCTGCCGTGACCTTGGCGGTGTGTCAGAGTCGCACGTAGAAATGAATGCCAATCTACAATTCTTCGATGGTATTAGGACACAAGACATCCAAGAAATTCTTATTAAGTCTGCTAATGACTTGATTTCTTTGGAGACACCTAACTACCAATTTGTTGCTGCACGTCTTCTCCTATTCGGACTTCGTAAACAAGTCTTTGGAGAGCATCCAGACGATGCTCCACCGCTTCTAGAGCATGTGCAATCATGTGTAGATGAAGGTGTATATGATGAGAGTCTTATTAAACTATATTCCGATGAGGAATGGGAAGAGATTGACTCTTACATTGACTATGACCGTGACTATATGTTTACATATGCTGGTCTAAGACAGGTTGCTGATAAATATCTCGTACAAGATCGCAGCAATGGTCGTCTGTATGAGACTCCTCAGCAGATGTATATCATGATCGCAGCTACTCTCTTTCAAAATTACACACAAGAGTATAGACTCGATTATGTAAAACGCTATTATGACGCAATCTCAAAACACAAAATCAACATCCCAACACCAGTCATGGCAGGGGTCAGGACGCCCCTTAGACAATTTGCTAGCTGTGTGCTTGTGGATGTTGATGACACCCTCGATTCTATCTTTAGCAGTGACATGGCTATTGGCTACTATGTTGCTCAAAGGGCTGGCATCGGTATCAACGCAGGTAGAATCAGGGGCATCAACAGTAAAATCAGAGGTGGAGAGGTTCAACACACAGGTGTTGTCCCCTTCCTCAAAAAGTTTGAGTCAACTGTCAGATGCTGCACTCAAAACGGTATCCGAGGTGGGTCAGCGACTGTCCACTTTCCGATCTGGCATCAAGAAATCGAAGACATCATCGTCCTCAAAAACAACAAAGGCACGGAAGACAACCGAGTCAGAAAACTCGACTACAGTATCCAACTAAGCAAGTTATTTTATGAAAGGTTTATTTCTAACAAGGACATTTCACTCTTCAGTCCTCACGATGTCCCTGGTCTTTATGACGCTTTCGGGACTGATGAGTTTGATGATTTGTATGTCCGTTACGAAACAAATACTTCAGTCCCAAGAAGCACCATCGGTGCTCAAGAATTAATTCTTGCACTACTTAAAGAGAGAGCAGAGACAGGTCGTCTCTATCTAATGAATATTGACCACTGTAATACTCACTCCTCTTTCAAAGACAAAGTAAACATGAGTAACCTCTGTCAGGAGATTACTCTACCTACTGACCCTATCAGACACATTGATGATGATGGTGGTGAGATTGCTCTGTGCATTCTCTCTGCTATTAATGTTGGTAAACTTACATCTAACCTTGATGAGTTGGATAACCTATGTGACCTTGCAGTTAGAGGACTGGAAGAGTTGATTGATTACCAAGAGTATCCTGTTGCTGCTGCAAAACGTAGCACTCTAGCACGTCGCTCACTTGGTATTGGTTTCATTGGTCTTGCTCATTACCTTGCTAAGAATGGTGTAAAATATGACTCACAAGAGGCATGGGACTTGACTCATAGACTCACTGAATCATTCCAGTATCACCTTCTTAAAGCATCAAATCAAATTGCACAAGAGAAAGGAGCATGTGAAGCATTCCATCGTACAAAGTATATCGATGGACTTCTACCAATCGATACATATAAGAAGGACGTAGATCAGATTACAAACGAACCTCTTCATTATGATTGGGATAGTCTTAGGTCATCTATCGAGGAGCATGGACTCAGGCACAGCACTCTGTCCGCACAAATGCCATCGGAATCTAGTTCCGTTGTGTCAAACGCAACCAATGGAATCGAACCTCCTCGCGACTACTTGTCCGTTAAGAAATCAAAGAAGGGACCTCTTAAGCAAATTGTTCCTCAATTTAATTCACTGAAAAATAATTACACACTACTCTGGGACATGCCTTCTAACGAAGGTTACATCAAGATTGTAGCAGTGATGCAAAAGTTTTTTGACCAAGGTATCAGTGGTAACTGGTCCTACAATCCAGAAAATTATAATAATAACGAAGTGCCTGTGTCTGTAATGGCACAAGACCTACTTAATACTTACAAATACGGTTGGAAAACCTCATACTATCAAAATACATACGATGCCAAGAAAGATATCGATGAGCCTGCCCATCCAATCGGATGGAAAGATGAAGTGCCAGACACTGAAGCTCTTGTAAACGATATCCTTTACGGTGCAGAATCGGAGGAAGATTGTGATGGTTGCAAAGTCTGACATCACCGTTACACTAAGCAAGGCACTCCAAGAAGACTTTGAGTCTTGGTTGGAGTGTTGTCAATCACTACAAGTCACACCTAAGATAAATTCATTTCTACATTATGTCGCAAACTACGGGACAAGCAAAGATGGGAGTCACAGTATTCAATCAAAAGAAAGTTGATTCTACAAAACAACCAATGTTTTTTGGTGCACCCTTGGGGATGCAACGTTATGATGAGTACAGGTATCCTGACTTTGACAGACTAACTCAATCTCAACTAGGATTTTTCTGGAGACCTGAAGAGGTTTCTCTACAGAAAGACCGCGCCGATTATAAAACACTAAACGATCAACAGAAGCACATCTATACTTCCAACCTGAAGTATCAAATCCTCCTTGACTCTGTGCAGGGTCGAGGACCAGGCATGGCATTCTCTCCTTTCTGCTCACTCCCTGAGTTGGAAGGTTGCATGGGTGTCTGGCAATTTATGGAGCAAATTCACTCACGCTCATACACACACATCATTAAAAACGTTTACCCAGATCCTGGTGAAGTCTTTGATAAAGTCTTAGACGACGAAAGAATCATGGCACGTGCACAGTCAGTAACAAAAGCATATGACGATTTCCTAGCGGCAGCAGGTGACTGGGCAGGTGGTAACATGTGGCAAGGTAGTTGGAAAGATTGTCCTACAGCAGACAGCACTAGACAACACATGAAACGACTGCTCTACAGAGCAGTGGCCAACGTAAATATTTTAGAAGGTATTAGATTTTATGTATCCTTCGCTTGCAGTTTTGCCTTTGGCGAATTAAAACTGATGGAAGGGTCAGCAAAAATTATTGCTTTGATAGCAAGAGACGAATCACAGCATCTTAACATCACTCAGAAAATTCTCAGAAAATGGAGAGAAGGTGATGATGAAGAGATGCAGGTTATTGCAGAAGAAGAAAAAGAAAACGTCCGTCAGATGTTTGCAACAGCAGTTGCAGAGGAAAAAGAATGGGCAACCTATCTCTTCTCACAAGGCAGTATGATTGGTCTTAACGAGAGACTTCTCTCACAGTATGTTGAATGGATTGCAAATCGTAGATTGAAGAATCTTGGTTTGGCACCTCTGTTTGATATTCCCGCAAGAAATAACCCATTGCCATGGACCCAGCACTGGCTAAATAGCAAAGGGCAACAGAATGCTCCTCAGGAAACTGAGATTGAATCTTACATTGTGGGGGGAATCAAACAGGATGTCGAAGCAAACACCTTCGCGGGATTTTCACTTTGAATTTGAGCATTACTGGGGCGGCACTCCGTCCGAGGTGCAACAATTAGAAAGGTGGGGAAAGAAACAGAAAGGAATTATCAGATTCCTTGTGCTGAATTTCTTCCTACCTTGGTATGCTAAATGGTGGTTGGATTATAAACTCCAACGAGAGATGTCTTCTGTAGATCGGCAAGCAAAAGAGTTGCTCGATCATTGGAATGAAGAAGACAAACCACAAACAATCATGGAAACCAGACCATCAGAGGTCGAAGGGTTGGATGACATCTCTATCAGACATAGAGCGTTTACCTCTTGGCCTCCACCCGACCAATGGTATCAGGGACCACTTGAAGTTTTTACACAAACTGAAGAGGGACTTGAAACGCCAACCACATCCGACACCTTACCCGACCCGTGGCAGGAGAAGGAGTAAAAAAAAGAAGTAGCTTGCTAAATAGTTGAGCATGTGCTATCATATGCTTATCGTTCATCCCCTAGGGGACGCAAGTAAGTCGCGGAACGGAGCGTTCATCCCATGGTTGAGTTACTACTATACTCCAATCTCTCTTGTGCAGATGCTAAGGCATTCTTGGGCAAGGTAAGGAGGCATGAAGACTTGGAACCCCAAGTCAAAATTGAGTTAATCGAGACTATGAAGGAGGCAACTCCTGATTGTCCATGGGACGCAAACGACTAAAGGAACGGGCCTAAAAATCCAATTACTTTAGGAGTAAACAAATGACTACTATCACATACAGAGGTGTCAAATATGACGCCGAGCAGTACAAGGCAAAGGTACTTGAGGAGAGAGACCAACGCAACCGTCACGATATGATGTATCGTGGTATCAAGGTTGAGAGGAAATTCGCCAGCAAGTCCTGAGCGTGATATCAATAGAGGGCGAGTGCCCTCTTTTTTATTAGGAGCTATTATGAATCACGATAAAGTAAAAGCAATTGCACGTAACCTTAAACTTCTAGCAATCTCTTTGGAGGATGCTATTAAAGAAGATGTAGAAGCATACAACACACCATCAGATGCTATTAAGGATACTTGGTTTCCTAAGAAACAAGCAGAGAGATTGGGTTATAGATATAGTGATGACGATGATGGGTATGCAGATTGAAACCGCAGAGTGCTAAAGCAAAAGGTCGTAACTTCCAGAAGTGGGTAAGAGAAATGCTCATTGAGCATAAAGATATCCACCCTGAGGACATCGAGTCCCGTAGTATGGGTGCTGGAGGAGAAGACCTTATCATGGCACGTGCTGCTAGACAGAAATTTCCATTCTCTATTGAATGTAAAAATGTAGAGAAATTAAATGTGTATGATGCATACGACCAAGCGTGTGCCAACAGTGGTGACCACCAACCTATACTCTTCATGAAGAAAAACCGTAAGCAACCGCTGGTTGTGTTGGATGCTGAATGGTTTATTAAGCATTTCGGGGTTGACAGTCAAGGGTAAGACCATATATAATGATACGGTAGTCAACGGTGAGCACCATGGACAAAGAGTCGCTTGATTTTTTGGAAGCATCAGTTGAAATTTTAATTGACCAACTTCATTACCTTGCCGACGTAGGTGAGATTGATGATGCTGAGGCAGTTGCTGACCGTATCCGTGAACTACAGGAGATGAAATCAGAATGAGCACAGCAGATGTTGTGCATATGTTTAACGTCCCGATGATTCATTATGCCATCGAGGACTGGCGCAACGCTAAAAAAAGAATTACACAAGCACTTCCTCAGATAACTGAGGAGATGCTAGAATCTAACGGAGAAATCTATACTGACTTCTTCGATGAGCAATTCAAACACTGTCTCCCACCCTACGGAGAGACAGTAATAGACATCCTGCTACCATACTTAAAGGACTTCACGGGTAAGACCCGTTGTGAATTCACCGACATGTGGTTTCAAACTGCAAAGAGGGGTATGTCACATGGAGTCCACAATCATGGTGCAAGTGGTTGGAGTGCAATACTTTACGTTGACTTCAACTATACTGTCCATGCTGCCACCAGATTTTATTCTCCATTTAAGAATCCTTGGAATGGTAATCTAGAAGATTATCAACCACCAGTCAGGGAAGGTGACCTAGTTATCTTTCCAGCATCTATTGCACACGAGGCACTTAGAAATGATTCAGAAATACCACGCACAATTATTTCATTTAACTTGCGAGGTAAGGTAGATTATGTTAAGCATACTCTGTGGAAAGACGAAGGTGACCCTCGCATTGTGATACCTAGGTATCGCGACGATTGTTGACTGACTCAATAGCTCAGCTGGATAGAGCAACTGCCTTCTAAGCAGTCGGTCGTAGGTTCGAATCCTACTTGAGTCGCTGGGAGTATTCCCCTCCCTGGTACAATCGAATAGGAGAGCAATCTCATGACTGTTGGACATCGTTTTGCAGGTAGTCTGCAAATTTTGAAGGATGCTGTTAACGGTAACATCGCGTTAGACGTTGAGTATCCAGCCCTTTTCCAAGCACTATGTCGTTTCTATAGCGACCAGAGTGCACGTCACGTCCACTTCTGGGGACTTGATGTAGAGGAGGACTACACAATTCTGATTGATAACATGATTGCAGATGGGGTCTTGGAAACGACCTAACACTTATTACTAGACCCTTATGTCAGATAACTTAGAGATAACAGCATACAAAGGACGCATTTGTGATAAGCACAACGGTGATTTTATCTGGGGTGACTTCATTGATGAGTCCATTGTTGATGGTCTCAAAGATTTCTGGCACAATCAAGACATCATTGCATTTCATGATGGAATGGTGTTTAACGATGGGGATACTTATGTTGACAAGGACTACAAAGAATCTGTTGACCTACACATCCCCGTCTCCTTATCGCTCAAACCGATTCAAGACTATACTCTTGCTTTGCAAGGGGTCTTGAATAAATATACCGAGAGGTTTCCATTTAGTGAACTCTCTCGGTTTTTAATTGTAGAACCTATGTCAATGCAATGGTATCCACCTGGCGGAGGATTCAAGCAATGGCACACAGAAAGAGCAAATGCATTGCCAGGCAACGTGTATCGACACCTTGTCTTCATGACATACCTCAACGATGTCCCTGATGGTGGCACTGAATGGTTTTACCAAGACAAATATGTTCCTGCTCAAAAAGGTTACACAGTTATATGGCCTGCTGATTGGACGCACCACCATAGAGGTGTCGTTTCCAACACATCAGAAAAAGTTATCATTACAGGATGGTTTTCTTTCGTATGAGGTGCTATAATGCCAAGGTTAGGACAGCAACACATGAAACCAGTAGTATTGCTAGAGCGTTTCCCGTATCGCTACGTTGAAACTGGCACTCTAGACAACGGTACACCAGATTACCGTATCCAGAAACTTGATTCTTATACTAATCGTTATAAGGACATGTATCTATGTGACAATTCCATGCAACTGGACATCGCCATGGAAGACTTTGAGTATACTAAATGGTTGGACCCTGATGGGGTGCCTGCCTATGTAAAAGACACAGCACGTAATTACTATGCACAAAACATTTCAGAAAGCGACTGACGCTCTGAAGGAAGCGTTTAAGGAAGCACTTGAAGACGATAACTTCGACCAGAATACTATCAGCGAAGTCTGGAGGCACTATCAAGGCATGAAACGCATTACAAAGGACCTCCCAAAGCATGAGCATACGGATAACCGTATCTTCCTGTCCGATGAAAACGGTATGGGTAGTGTGATGACCACAGATTTTTCATCAACATATGCTGCTGGTCCTGTCCACATTCAAGGTGGCGCAGGCAGTGATGTCATTAGTTTTGAGGATAACCTGAGTATTAATACACAGGACGGTGACGGAACTGTCACATTCATTTGACAAAAGTTTAGATTTCCTATATAATATTGTAACGTTTCTTAACACACGACAAATGACTGTAATTACTGAAGAAGGCGGACGCCAAAATATGTTTGCCACAGAACCTCCCATGCAATATGATGAGAGTTACAAGGGTTACGGTCCACATGCAGAGATGCTTAATGGCAGACTTGCAATGTTAGGATTCATCGCTGCCGTCGTTTCATACGTCTCTAGCGGCAGTATCTTTTTCTTCGGTGCCTTCGGCATCTAATCCATCAATCTATTATAGGAAAACTACCATGACTCCAGAAGCAGAAAAGTTTAACGGTTGGGCAGCTATGCTCGGCATTGTTGCAGCACTTGGTGCTTATGCAACTACAGGACAAATCATTCCTGGCATCTTCTAAGAAGATTCGCATACATATCTGAGAGGTTGATGTTTAGCATCCCTCTCTATTTTTTTCCTTGTTTGTTATTACTATGATTTCTATTCTCTTGGCAGCATCTGTAGGTGCTGTAGCACCAGGCGGAGTGGCAGCAGACGCGATTAAACAAACACCTCCTGCAGAAAAGCGATGGGTTTGTGATAGTTGCTCTCCAGAAGAGCAGCAAGCACTATCTTATCTGCAAGAGCACGCTAATATCAACGACAAAAATGCACTTGCAACTATTCTTGGGAATATTAGACAGGAGTCTAATTTCCATGCCAATATATGTGAGGGAGGTGCTAGAATTCCTTACCACGATTGCCATCGGGGTGGGTATGGCATCATTCAGTGGACCTCAGTAGGTCGATACAATAACCTCGGTAAATTTGCTGAGCGTTTTGACTGTGACCCTTCAACTTACGACTGTCAACTTCGTTACATGGTTAACGAATCAGTCTTCCAACGTCAACTCCCTTACTTCCAAGGAGGGGGTCAAACCATCACGTACTATATGAAACCTGCTTATCGCTGGTTGGGATGGGGTATCAAAGGCAATCGTGAAGTCTATGCTTACGACTATCTAAATAAGATGAGTTACAGCTAAAGGTCATGAAGAAGTTTGCCCTTGAAATGTGTCACGAAAGAAAGGGTTGGGTCAGATTACAACACTACTCTAATCTAACTGAGCATAAAGCAAACTTCTTATACCGTCTCTGTGAGATGGCAAGTGATGCTTTTAGCAACCCCAAAACTATGAGAATTGTTGAGCAGAATGAAAATTTATAAGTTTGGATGCGAGCAATTTACTCCCTTTGCACCACACTGGGAGTATCTTGTTGCAGAAAAACAAACAGCATCAGATTACTCACCACTTAAGGATGAGATTCTAGAGAAAGAGAAAGATATAATTGCACAGTTTGAATACGAGAATGACTGGGGCACAGGACTCGGAAAGAATAGTCTTACTGCACGGTCTAACAGATATAACCTGCTAACGTTTGACAATGCAGGAGTGTTACGTGAAAACATTAGAAAATTTCACGATGAATTTTTAGAGCATATTGGTATGACCATGCGTGGTCCTATCTATGTGCAGTGTTGGGCAAATGTAATGAGAAAGAATGCCAAGATACAGGTCCACTGTCATGGTTTCTCTCCTTACTCTTACCTTAGCGGACACCTATGTGTGCAGGTAAGTGACACTCAAACACATTATTATAATCCATATGCTGTAGAGCCATGGTCATCAGACAATCAGAATGGTAAGATGACTCTCTTCCCTACGTGGTTGAAGCATGGCACCGACCGTGTGATGGACAGTGAAGAAAGAATCACAGTTGCATTTGACATCATGGATGAGCAAGGGTATACTATAGATGTAAAGGATGACATGAAACCTCACTGGTTTGCACTATGAATGAAGACTGGCGTTACGATGATGGTAAACTTCACGAGAGACAGATTTGTCTAACGTGTTTGATTCATAACAATATCCCTATAAATAGAGATGTATATGAGTTCTGTAATCATATTGTTAGTAATGGTATCCTTGGGTCTGAATTGCCAACGGAAGAGAATCCGTTGACAGATAAACTTGCAAAACATAACAACGATATCTTTGATATGGTTGCACCAACACTCCTAAAAGAATTTAACCTATGGAATAAATTAAATGAAGGAGCCGTCAAGCACCAAAAAAACATGTAAACGAATAATTAAAGCAGCAAAGAAACATCCTGATTGGTATACCAAAGAGGATGTTATGTATGCTAAGATGATAAAAAAAGCAATCAAAAAGAAGGATTAAATGATGAGAGTTGTGATTGCAGGTGGCGGCACATCCGCATGGATGACCGCCTCTGCCCTTTGTAAAACCTATCCCAAGTGGGACATTACTATTATTACTGGTGGTCCTGCCATTGGTGTAGGTGAATCCACAACTCCACACATCAATCAATACCTAGACTACATGGGTATTGATGACATAACTTTTCTTAAAGAGGCAAAGGCAACTTACAAAATCTCTTCAAGGTTTGAAGATTTCTCTGGTATAGGTGAAGTCTTTCACTATCCTAATGGACAATCTCTTAGGACTGACCTGACATGGCATCAATGGATGTCTGCTAAAGAGTATACAATGATGCTGCCATCATTTGCTGAGGTATTTCAACCTGCTGTTACTATTGCAGAGGCAGGTAAACTTCCCCTCAGTCATAAGTTGTTGCACTCATACGACTTATCGAGGGACAGAAGTTTTCACATAGATGGTAAAGCATTTTCAGAGTTTTTACAAAAAACTTACTGTAAAACTATTAAGGTGGTTGACAGTAAGATTAAGTCCGTTCGCTACGCGGGATTCAACGTCGAGTATGTCGTGGTCGGTGGAAACCACTTTACCATCGGGGGCGAAAAAATTTACGCAGATTTGTATATCGACTGTACTGGTCAGCAAGCAGTTATTGGTGGAAAACAATCCAGTTGGATTCCCTACGACACAATCCTCACGGATACCGCCCTCGTAAAGAAGGTTGATTACTCTCTTCTCAAACACGAGATGGTCCCCTATACAAATGCTAAGGGGATGTCTGCAGGATGGGAGTGGACTATTCCTACATGGGATTATGTTAGTAAGGGATATGTATTCTCTTCCAAGTATCAGGGACTAGAAGATGCCTTCCTTGAGTTTGCTCAGGAAGAACCTAGTGTCATCAAGTTTGATAATGGTAGGCACGAGAGAGCGTGGACAGCTAACGTAGTGTCCATTGGACTCTCATATGGGTTTATCGAACCGTTAGAATCTACGAGTCTGTTTAACACAGGTCATGGCATCCTCGCCCTCATGGACATTCTGGACGAGAGTCTGCTTCCTGGTCAATTTGCTAGGGACAGATTCAACTTCAATATGTCAGAGCATATGGACGGATGGCGTGAGTTTGTCGAAGCACATTACTATTATTCCAAGCGTCGTGACACTCCCTTCTGGAGAGCAGTTACGGATGAGGTGGAGTATGACATGACTGGTGCTCATCAGACTATCATGCAGGCAATGATTACTGGGGAAGAAATTCCTCACGGTCTTGACCCTATTGTGTATATACTGGCAGGGTCTGGTTATTCCAACGTGAATTCTAGACTTGACCAGTTCTTTGGGACTGCACCTGAGGCAGATGAATTCAGTGCTCAGCATTGGTTTCTTCATCATCAGAATGTAAAACGCTTATCCGACGAGATGCCTACCCAGCATTCTTACTTAGAAAAGACCATCTGGTCTTGACAAAGTTAGGAAAAGCATATATAATAGGATGAGTCGTTACACAACGACACAATCCATACTTTTGACTCCTTAAACCGAGACCTACAGGGTCATTAAACACGTCTCTCATACCTACACTGGAGGGTGGTGTAGGAATACTTACCTCAGTGCATACCCCGCACTCATACTTACCCTAAATCAAATGACTACTCTTTCACGTCAAACGCGACTCTCTAATTGGGAATCGTTCTGCGAGTGGGTCACAAGCACAAACAACCGTCTCTATGTTGGTTGGTTTGGCGTCTTGATGATTCCTACACTGCTCGCAGCTGCTACATGCTTCATTGTTGCATTTATCGCTGCTCCTCCTGTGGACATCGATGGAATTAGAGAACCAGTTGCTGGCTCTCTCATGTATGGAAACAACATCATCTCTGGTGCTGTTGTCCCTTCTTCAAATGCAATCGGTCTACACTTCTACCCCATCTGGGAAGCTGCTTCTCTTGATGAATGGTTGTATAACGGTGGTCCTTACCAACTCGTTGTCTTCCACTTCTTGATTGGCATCTCTGCTTACCTTGGAAGACAGTGGGAATTGTCCTACCGTCTTGGTATGCGTCCTTGGATTTGCGTTGCTTACAGCGCACCTGTGTCTGCTGCTATGGCAGTATTCCTTGTGTATCCTTTCGGTCAAGGATCCTTCTCTGATGGTATGCCTCTTGGTATTTCAGGTACATTCAACTTTATGTTTGTATTCCAAGCAGAGCACAACATTCTGATGCACCCATTCCATATGCTTGGAGTTGCTGGTGTTTTCGGAGGGAGTCTCTTCTCCGCAATGCATGGTTCTCTAGTTACTTCTTCACTCATTCGTGAAACCACTGAGAATGAATCTCAGAATTATGGTTACAAGTTTGGTCAAGAAGAAGAGACCTACAACATCGTTGCCGCACACGGTTACTTCGGTCGCCTTATCTTCCAATACGCTTCATTCAACAACTCAAGAAGTCTTCACTTCTTCCTTGCTGCATGGCCTGTGGTTGGTATTTGGGCAGCATCTATGGGTGTCAGCACTATGGCATTCAACCTCAACGGATTCAACTTCAACCAGTCTGTCCTAGACAACTCTGGTAAGGTGCTTCCTACTTGGGCAGATGTCCTCAACCGTGCTAACCTCGGTATGGAAGTAATGCACGAGCGTAATGCTCACAACTTCCCATTAGACCTCGCTGCTGCTGAAAGCACACCAGTTGCTTTGACTGCACCTGCGATTGGATAATAATCCTTTGTCTACACACAATCTGGACCTGCCTAGCGGGTCCTTTTTTTTCGCTTCAATCATTTTTGCTCCATTAATGTTACGTTTAGTAAAAGGATTATTGTCAAATGGTTACAAGCACATTGTCAGTCCCTCAACGGGGGTGGTTCGATGTCCTTGACGACTGGCTTAAGAGAGACCGTTTCGTTTTTGTTGGTTGGTCTGGACTTCTTCTTTTTCCCACTGCTTATCTCGCTATTGGTGGTTGGTTTGTTGGGACTACTTTCGTCACGAGTTGGTATACTCACGGACTCGCGACCAGTTATCTTGAGGGTGCGAACTTTCTTACTGCGGCAGTTTCTACTCCAGCAGATTCTATGGGTCATTCTCTACTTCTTCTATGGGGTCCTGAGTGCCAAGGTAGCTTCGTCAGGTGGTGTCAACTTGGGGGACTCTGGTCTTTTGTGGCGCTCCACGGTGCCTTCGCCCTGATTGGTTTCATGCTACGTCAGTTTGAAATTGCACGTCTAGTTGGTATTCGTCCCTACAATGCTATTGCGTTTTCTGGTCCTATCGCTGTTTTTGTCAGCGTCTTCCTTATCTACCCACTGGGTCAGTCCAGTTGGTTTTTCGCTCCGTCCTTTGGGGTGGCAGCAATCTTTAGATTCTTACTCTTCCTTCAAGGATTCCACAACTGGACATTGAATCCTTTTCATATGATGGGAGTGGCAGGTATCCTTGGTGGTGCTCTGCTCTCTGCTATTCACGGTGTCACTGTTGAGAATACTTTGTTTGAAGATGGAGAACAATCTACAACTTTTTCGGGTTTCGATTCGACTCAAGAAGAGGAAACCTATTCGATGGTTACAGCAAACCGTTACTGGTCACAGATTTTCGGTATTGCTTTTAGTAACAAGCGTTGGTTACACTTCTTTATGCTTTTTGTCCCTGTCATGGGGCTTTGGACATCTTCTATTGGCATCATTGGGCTTGCTCTTAATCTCCGTGCTTACGACTTCGTGAGTCAAGAGATTCGTGCCGCTGAAGACCCAGAGTTTGAAACTTTTTATACTAAAAACATCCTCCTCAACGAAGGACTTCGTGCTTGGTTAGCACCTGTTGACCAACCACATGAAAACTTCGTATTCCCTGAGGAAATACTTCCAAGAGGCAATGCACTTTGAATACATCCAAGTGTGGGTTATCACACTACTAATCTTCTTTCTTCTGAATCAGAATACTGATGATGACGATGATGATACAGGCGGCGGTCTAATGCAACCAGCATATGAAGGTCGCTAAATAGATGTGGCTACCCCACATCGTCGCTAAAAAAGACCCTCTGGCAAAATCCAGAAGGGTCTTTTTAATGCTCTATAAATACCAACGTAAGTAATCTCTATAGTATGGCTGGCGAGTCCATTAGATCTATCGTGCAGAGATGTTACACCGCCGCACAGGAGGCAGGTGTTGCTATACCTTTGTCCCAAAGTGACTTGGACCAGTTGAGTATCCAAGCACCAGCGTCGTCTGGACCCCTCTCACCATCACAACCAGCAGGCAGTGGACCTGTTGCTCCTCCAGACCCTAGAGATGTCATAGCGGACCTTGTAGGCAGGTGTTACGGTCCTGGTGTCATACCTAACGCACCTAACACACTTGACCAAGACAACCCACGACCAAGTATTGTACCTCCAGCAGCAGTGCCAGACCCTATGCCTGGTCAGGTTATTAGGGATGTGATTGGTAGATGTTATCCTGATGGTCTTATCCCACTAGAGGATAACCCTCTTGATAAAGATAATCCTACACCTAGGACTCCAGAGGTGCCTCTGACACCAGACCCTACACCCAATGAAGTTATTCAAGAATTGGTTGGTAGATGTTATCCCGACTTAGGTGACCTAGGATTACCACCTCTACCTATTGATAAGGATGCTGACTTTGATGGTATTGAGATTGATATCACTGATACAATCGATTGGATTAATGACTTTGTAGATATTAAATTCCCTTTCACTGGTCCTATTGTTACTGTCCCTCCCGATGGTCCAGACGGAAAGACTACTGTCTCTATCGGTAAGGATGGTGACCAGTGTCTTAAGGTTGCTAGGTTACACTCACTAGGACTACTTAAAAAGATTGATAAGGACACCTATAAGCACAAAGAGACTGGTGAAATACTCAAGTGTGAAGGTTTTGATGAGGAAGATGATCCTGGTTGGGGTAGGTGTGTAAGGAAAGCAGTTGAATGTATGATGCGTCCTTACATTGGTGGGCAATGGTTGCCACCATCTCCATCATGTGAAACATATTGGCCTAGTGGTTGGAGTGCTAACAAGAATGAGATTTGTATTGCTAACTGTTACCCTGATAGACTTGCAGTATATGAGCATGGTCTAGGTAGTGGTAACTCTACTATTAATGTGAGGTTTAACCACCGTAATAAGAATGGTATGTGGAAGCAGACTGTGATGACCACAGATACTAGCGGCAATAATACCAGAGGTTTTATTCGTAATGAAGGTGGTGCTCAAATCTTCAACAGTAATTACTCAGGGACATTCACTACAAGCAGTGGTGGTATCTCTGTCAGCGTTAGCGTTAATGCTATCCCTGATGGTGGAGACTATGATAGTGAGTGGAAGATTAATAGTTGGTCAGGTAGTGCACCACCTGGCACTACATGGACGCACAATTTTAACGTAGGTAATAACACAGCATACTTAGACTTTGAAGTGTTTGGTAACGTGGCAGGTGATACCATCTACACTACCAGTGCTACACCTCCTAATGGATATAGCATCCAGAATAATGGACAACCTATATTCCATGTCCTTAAGGAAGCAATACCTGGCAAGACAGTCCCTATCTTTAATTACTATTCAAGTAGTAAAACTGATAGCATGTTGTCTACTAATCCAGGTGCACCTGATGGACCTGGTGCAGGTGAGAGGTCATATATTAATACGCATGGATACATCTTCCAGTATGTTTTAGGTCATGGTTTTATTACAGCAGCAGATGGACTAGGATATAAACGTAAGACAGAGGACAACATTCAACCACTTGTCAGGTTGTTTGATGCACCACCTTGGGACCATCAAGCATGTATTGATGCTGAGATACCGATGGATAGTCCATCAAGGTATAAAGGAAAGAATTCATATCGTATTCCTAAGAAATCTAGACAAGACCTTAGAGTCACAGTTGACTGTGAGCATGGTGCTGCTGGATACGATAACTCTCTAGGTTTTTACCTAGCAAATGACAATGGACCTCAGAAGGCTTACATCATTGTGCCATCTGCTAAAGCAAACAAAGACCAAGAGTCTATTGTTGTGCCTATCAAAGACCTTGAGCAGTATGCTGGAGGCACCATGGGATTCTTCATCGTGCCTGATGGTGACGAGAGGAATAGTTATGACCGTGGTGATGAGTTTAGTATCAACTCCCACTCTAATGGTCATGGTGCTGGTTTCCGTGGTAGTGGTATTAGTAGTGCAGAGAATGATTACATTCTATTCTCAGACCACAGGTGGAATCCTGAGGGTGGTAAAGACTATACTAAGTGGGCAGGTAGTGGTAAACAATTCTGGGAAGACCTTATCGATGGTGACGATGACTATGATGACCTAAAGTTTTACCACATCATTGAGTGGAGGACTGAGAATGATAATTTCGATGGTGTTTTATGCTATGTCTATGAAGACGCGGCACCACCGAAAGTAACAAGGCCCATCAATCCACAGGTCCAATGTGAAACCAGACTACTTAAGAGTGGTTTCAAAGATATCGTATTGCAACGTCAGGATTGTGGAAGCATGACTGCTGGCACAGAGCAATACACTATTGACTATGAGTGTGGTAAGTGCACAGGTGGATACAGTAATAGAATGAATCAGTCTCAGACTATTGAGGTTGTTACTGGTGGCACATTCTTATTCACTTCTGGTGGTGGTATTACAAATGGTATCCTAGGAGAGTGCACCAAGTTTAAGATTAGAGTTAAGAAGAATGGCACTCAGGTTTATGAAAAGAATTGGTTAGCATCACACTGGCCGCCTATTGGTAGTGCTATTACAGGAGAGATTGCTGTATCTGCAGGCGATACTCTAACCTTTGAGGTGCCTGAGATTATTAATGGTGGTCCTAATGCATCTGTATCACCTGCTCTACACCTATACAATTCAGAGTCCTCAGCATATGAATCATCATTCAGTATCAATCTAGTGACACTTAATGGTGATGATGTTGTTGCACAGTCAGTAGGTAATCCTGCTACTAACGAGCAGACTAATCCTAACGGTGAGATTACTGGTCTTGCTATGCAATACAAACCATCAACAGCATCTGAATTTACTTGGATGCCTGGCTCACATAAGAGTGAAAGTTATCATATCGCTGCTGATGACAGCACTAATGGTATTGCTGCTACTAAGGTGTGGGAAGGTGGTAATCCTGTTAGCATGAAACACTTGGATGACAGTGACAATAATCATCCTGGCTCAATCAATAGTAACTTCCCTGCCAATGGGTCTATCCGTGGTCATGATGTAAGTAATGAATTCAAATACCCAAGACGAGGGACCTATTCATCTACTGCTGAATTGGATGGTTACATTGACACTGGTATCCTTGCTGAAGGTGTCGATGGATATGAAATGGATGCTGAGGAAGCAATCCAAGAGTTGACAGGTAACTACAACCACCTCTTAGAAGAGTATCTAATTACTGACTTTGTTGGGACACATATAACCTATGATGACACTGAAGGGTCCAATTGTGTTGAGACATTTGACAGATATAAACCTCTACCACTTGCACGTGGAGCACTTCCGTGGTATATTGCTGCAGGAGGCACCGATGACGAGGACTCAGGATTCTATAACTGCGTCACCGATACACCAGGTTACTCCATAGGGTCACCAGTGACTTTTTATCATGACTATATACTTGACGGGCTCAAAGGAAAAGATGCCAACATGATTCAAGAACCTGCTAAGGTTAGAATCGGTATCACTTTCTATTCTTTAATGAATACCAACAATCAGACAAGGACTGCTAGCACAGGAAGATTTTATTACTGGCAAGCAGTTATCCATGTCCAAGATGTTATCGAGTCTGGAAAAGGATATGCAACTGGGATGGAGTTTGACCTCTTCTGGCCTCCTATCCGTGACAAACGGACAGAGAGAGCAGGGAGTCCTAACTATCCCGACGAATCAAATTCATATAGACTACCAAGGAAAAACTTGATAGCTTCATATGAAGATGAGGATGCTGTTGATAGGTTTGCTAAAGAAGTAATCTATCAAGATTCATCTGACACGGAGACTGCTCACTGGTATATGTGTAGCGACAAAAAGAAAGAGCGTGTCAGATTCAAAATTATTATTAATGACGTAACCTAATGAGTGGATTTGGAAAGACTGCTGCCGAGCGGTCCCTAGAGAAATCATCACGAGAGTTAAAAGCACTCCGTAAAATCATCGAAAGGTATAAGGACGACCCGAAAGGGAAGCGTAAGATGCTGAAGAAAATGCAGAAGTATTGGAGAAGTAACCTGAGTATTGTGCAGGGTATGGATTCAAAACCTGGCACCGATGTGATAAAATCTTTAGAGGAAGACTTGAATGCTGTATCTGAAGTGCTCGACCCACGTCAAGAGGTTGATGAAACAGAATCTAAAACAATCCTTAAGAAAGAGGATATGTCAGCAATCCGTGATATAATGTCTAAGACCCCTAGAGAGAATGCCAATGCTGAATCTGCACCAGAAATTTAATCATTATAAACAAGACGGTCGTCTGCTCGATGCCGAAACCCCTGAAAAGGTAGTCGCATACGGGTGGACAGACAACGGAGTGTCCATTGATGGCTATTATGTGTTGACAGAACGGCATACTCTCTACTATAATCTACAAGACCAGTTGAAAAGCAAGGTCGCTAGGCAGGACGTAACTGTCACAAGCTCTAGCGTTTCTTAAAATAAACTGGTATAAATAAACATCGCGTGACCATTTGTTACGCAATGTAAACTCAATCAAATATCGAGGAAAAAACCAAATGATTAAAATCGCAATCGCATCTGCCGCCGCAGCTGCTGCAATGGCTGCTCCGACCGTGGCGCTTGCTGGTCCCTACGTTAACGTGGAAACCAATGCAGGATGGACGGGTGATGACTACACTGGAGCAACCACAGACGTGCACGTAGGGTATGAGGGACAACTTGGCACCGCTTCATACTATGTCCAAGGTGGTCCAGCAGTAGTTGCTGCTGATGGTGTTGATACTGAAACTCGTTTCTCAGGTAAAGCAGGACTTGGTATTCCTGTGAGTGAGGCAGTCGGTGTGTATGGAGAGATGTCTTTCCTTACTGCAGACAAGTCTGACGACCTTGGAGTCGGTGGTAAGTTGGGTATTAAATACTCCTTCTGATACATAATATAAACAATGGGGGATAGGGTCATCCCCCTTTATTGATTTACTATTATGAAACGTCCAGGTAGCACAGCAATTTATACTAGAGCAGGATGTCCTTTCTGCACTAAGATTAAAGAAGTATACAAGAGTAAGGGATGGACATTCGCAGAGTTTGTCCTAGATAAAAACTTTACAAGAGAACAATTCTATGCCGAGTTTGGCAGGGGTGCCACCTTCCCTCAGATTATTGTTGCAGGACACAAACTAGGTGGTTGCACTGAAACCGTGAAGTATTTACGAGAGAATTCCTATCTCTGATGATGGCAGTAGAAAACAACAAAGAAGAGTTATACACGATCGTTGACCGTGCTTTAGATGAAGCAATGACCAACGGTCGATTTCTTTTCAACATGTATAATTATCTGAAGGCAAGCAAGTGGACACGTAGAGCAGTTAATGATTTCATTGAATCATCTGTCGCCTCTGAGGTAAGTGACACTGTGCAAGAGTTAGATGATTACATTAAGGGTGGAGATAAGTTTATGCGTGAAGCGTATGGACACATCGATAAACCTAAGGCAAGAAAGATACGAAAGTATCTCTATGGTATACTTGAGGATGCTTGGAAGTATCATGCCGAGAGAAAACCAGGCAGACGTAAAAAAGTTACTAAATAAAAATAGTTAAGAGGCACGTATGGCAGACCTAAGTTTTCTTTATATCGCCTTCTTTCTAACCATCGGTAGTTTCCTCTTGGGTTCCATTGTATCTTGGAATGTCAAGGGGATTTTTGATGAGTGGAGAGAAAAGGCAGACTATGCTGCAATGGTTGTACATCCTGAGATGTATGAGGATGGCGAGCCTGTGGACCCTAGGGACCTCTTGTACTTGCGTATTACCAATCCAGATGATATACTAGATGATGAAGATGAGTGAGTCGAAATGATTCTTGTTGACATGAATCAGGTTTGCATTAGCAACCTGATGGTGACACTAACAAAGACTAACGAAATTGAAGAAGATTTGATTCGCCATATGGTTTTGAATTCCTTGAGGTTATACCGTAGGAAATTCAAGAAAGACTATGGCGAATTGATTTTGTGCTATGATAGTAAAAACTATTGGAGGCGCAGAGCATTCCCTTATTACAAGGGCACCCGTAAGAAGGACCGTCAAGCATCTAAACATGACTGGAATGCTATCTTTGAATTTCTTAATCGCATTCGCGATGAGTTGAAACAGTATCTACCATACAAAGTGGTAGAGGTAGACGGTGCTGAAGCAGATGATGTAATTGCTACACTGGTCAAAGACCAAGGTCAGCGTAACATCCGTCTGCAAAATAATATGCAACCAGCACAGAAGATTCTTATCCTATCGGGTGACAAGGACTTCATTCAGTTGCATAAGTATCCGTTTGTCCACCAGTATAATCCTATTCAAAAGAAGTTTATGAATGGGGTTGACCCGAAGACATACATTGCTGAGCACATCATGAAAGGTGACCGCTCAGATGGTATCCCTAACTTCCTGTCCTGTGATGATACATTTGTCTCAGGTAAACGTCAGCGTCCCTTAGGTAAAGCAAAGTTGTCTCGCTTTGTGGACATGGCACCAGAAGAGTTTACTGACCCTACTACTAGGGAGTATTATAATCGAAACAAGACACTAATTGACTTCGATTATATCCCTGAGGAGGTATACGATTCTATTCTAAATACATTTGAGAATACAACACCCTCAATGAGGGGTAAGATGTATCCATATTTCATTCAAAACAAATTGAATGACCTTCTAGACAACATCACTGATTTTTAAGTATGAAACTTATGATTTCTGAGGTGCTTCGTAAAGCACACAATGCAAAGACCAAGGCAGAGAAAGTTAAAATCCTACAGGATAACAATACTCAAACGCTAAGGTCTATCTTCATCATTAACTTTGATGATAGTTTGGTCTCTCGTATCCCCGAAGGTGACGTTCCTTACACACCTAATGATGCACCTAAGGGCACAGAGCATACACTTCTTGAGAAGGAAGGTAGCAAACTATATTATTATTTCAAAGGCGGTGCAGACAATCTTCCTACTATGAAGATTGAGACTATGTTTATCGCCCTCCTTGAAGGACTCCACAAGTCTGAAGCAGAAGTAGTTGTGCAAGCAATGAATAAAACTCTGCACAAGAAATTCAGAATCACACAGGCAGTAGTCAAGGAAGCATTTCCATCTATCGAATGGGGTAAAAGAGGACGATGAAAATCTTACAAGAAGCATGTAGTCCAGAGGCAGCACTAGATAAATCTCTACCCTACAATGCGTACTTGGTGGAATATAAAGTTGATGGTAATATTACATTTGATATTACTACTAGCAGCAAACAAGTAGAAATGTTTGACTACTATTATGACAAATACAAAAAGGATTTTATCGGATGGAAACAAGCAGAGGGAAGAGTCAACCCGAAAATTTGGGGAGGACAATCAAAACCCGCGAAAGAAAAATCAAAATGACACATGATGAAGTTTTCTTCGACCCTCGTAAGAAGGCCGAGCAAGAGGAGCAAGACTTAAAAGTGACACAGAATATGAGTAAAGAAGAGGAAGAACGCCTCGCTAATATTGCCACTGGTGGTATGGTTGTAGGTGCTATCACTCGGTTGTTTGTTGCACCTGCTGTGCTAATGTTTGTATGGAATATGGCAATGCCAACCATCGGTATCGCTACTATTGGATACTGGACAGCAATGGGTTTCTATATCATTGCTAACATTCTTTTCAGACACAATGACTGAAAAAGAACCGTGGGAAACTGATGAGGAAGAATACTCTACCGTCCAAGAGGGTGGAGATATTCTTTTTGAAGACCCACCTCAAGTTAAATTAAAATTTCATGACTATGAAGGATGACTAGACTATGGAGAATATGGAAGTATGCGTTAGGTAGTTTCTCTGATGAGAGGACCAAACGATATGACAATTACATTGTTATAGTAAGAAGCTTAATATTCTTTTCTTATCTGGTTACTAATTGTTTTATTACTGCGGGTGTAATCCGCCACTGGAATAACTAATGACTAAAGTATGCTTAGTCAGTGTCACACCTGACGCTGAAAAAACTATGGGATATGTTGCTCGTGTAAGCAACCCCAACAACCAAGAAAACCCTAAGGTAGAGGGTCTTCTTAAGTATTGTATTAAACATGGTCACTGGAGCGTCTTTGAGCAGGCGTACATGACCCTTGAAATCAACACTAGCAGGGCAATCGGTGCTCAGATTTTGAGGCATCGCTCATTCACATATCAAGAATTCTCACAGCGGTATGCTGATGCAGGTATGCTTGGTGATATTCCTCTGCCTGATTTGAGGAGACAAGACTCCAAGAATAGACAGAATAGTATTGATGACATCGACCACGATACTAAACTGAAGTTTGAGGGTAAGATAGAGGAGCACTTCTTCCAAGCACAACACCTCTATAAAGAGATGCTAGATGAAGGTATTGCTAAGGAGTGTGCACGTGCTGTGCTTCCATTGGCAACACCAACACGTATCTATATGACAGGCTCAGTTAGATCTTGGTTGCATTACATCACCCTGAGGACTGCTAACGGCACACAGAAAGAGCACATGGAGGTTGCAGACCTCTGTAAGCAGCACTTCATCTGTCAGTTTCCTATCGTTGCTAAGGCAATGGACTGGTGTCCTGAGGATGACTGTAAATGTGATGATGACTATGCTGATTGCTTGCAACCTGCGTTGCGTATTGACTAATGACTACCAAACTAAGAGCACAAGTAAAATCTAGATGGTATTATATCTTCTGGGGTATCGCTACAGTATCTGTAGTCTCTGGACAGGTATACGTTGGTAATGGATACAGAATGATGACGGAGCAGATGGTTAAGATAACCGAAACCTCCAATAAAATTTTTGAAGTGTTGAATCTAACTATAGAATGAGTTTCTTAGTACATAATCTACCCCCAACTAATGTGTATGTCCGTAAGGAATATCTCTACGACCTAAAGAAAGGTCATGGAGAATTTACACCTGGCATATGGATATCAGTTAAGAGTGTAGAAGGTAAAGCATTATACTTTGAGACTATGTTGACAGAGTATGGTGCATTGTTTGACAAACTACCTTTGTCTGCATTCGTATGGAAGACAGAGTTAGATGAAGACCTATCCCTTGATACACTACAGTTGTGGGATTGTTTCGACTATAATATAACTGTCATTCAGAAACCACTCCTAGGACGTTGCTCTTTCTTTGGTAAGGACAAAAAGATGCACGCTGGCACCTACTTGTTTACAATAGATTCGTGTCACAGTGAGTCATCTACATTGGATATTAACTTCAGTGAGCATGACCCTGAGCACAAATCATTTAATGTGATACAATTAGATGGTGGGCAGTTTGCTGCTCAACCAAACAACAGAGTAATCTGGAAAGACATGAGTCTTATTCCAGAGAAAACAATACAACCTGACTTCAATGTCTGCAGTCAAAACTATAGAGTAGAGACATCAGATAAATGGTCAGTAGGACACTCGGATGAGTGGTCTTATAAAACTTTAGATGAGGAAAATTAATGCCTACTTATCCCGTACTAAATACCAAAACAGGAGAGACTAAAGAACTCCACATGACTATGAAAGAATATTGTGATTGGAAGGATGCAAATCCTGACTGGGATAAAGACTGGTCCCAAGGGACTGGGGGTGTGACCTATGGTCAACCAAAACAATCCGATGGTTTCAAAGAAGTCATGAGCAGGGTGCAAGAAAATCATCCTGGTGCTAATCTGAGTCAATACACCTAATGCCTAGAAAGAAAACCTCACCGAGCTCCAATTCATCCACGTCCTACGCAGCAAAGAAGATGAAGAGACGCAAACCTATTAATCTGGACCACCTTAAGGTTGTCGAACCGCTGACTCCTAATCAGGAGACTGTGTTTGAAGCGTATGGTGAAGGCAAAAACCTTGTGCTTCATGGTGCAGCAGGGACAGGTAAGACTTTTATCTCCTTGTATCTTGCACTGCAACAGGTGCTAGACCCTGAGTCACCATATGAAAAAGTTTATATGGTAAGGTCACTCGTCCCTACAAGAGAGATTGGTTTCCTGCCAGGAGACCATGAGGACAAATCAAACTTGTATCAGATTCCATATAAAAATATGGTGAAGTATATGTTTGAGATGCCAGATGACAATGCTTTTGAGGCACTATACGATAACCTTAGAGCACAGGAGACTGTATCATTCTGGTCAACTTCATTCATCAGGGGTGTCACCCTTGACAAGTGCATTATAATTGTAGATGAGTTTAGTAATCTCAACTTCCATGAGCTTGATTCTATTATCACTCGTGTCGGTGAAGATGCTAAGATTATTTTCTCTGGTGACTACACACAGTCTGACCTTATCAAATCTAACGAGCGTAATGGAGTCCTTGACTTCATGAAAATCCTACAGTCTATGCCTTCATTTGAATGCGTAGAGTTTGGTATCGAAGATATTGTAAGGTCTGGTTTAGTCAGAGAGTATCTTGTTTCCAAAATCAATATGGGATTTTAATGTTTAATATTATTGGCACACCTACACCTCTCGATGAGTTAGAGAGTAGGACTCTTAATCATGGACGCTTCTATAAAATAGAAGACATCTGGGTGCCCAGTGTTACAACTGTGGTGGGATTACAATCTAAGCAAGGTATACTTGACTGGGAGAAGAGAGTAGGGTATACTGAAGCTGAGCGTGTCCGCCGTGCAGCGTCATGGAGAGGCACGAAGTATCATACTATCGTGGAGCACTATCTTAAGAATGAATTGGAGAAAGTTGAGAAGAGCGAAGGTCATCCCGCATACCTTTTTAGGGCTGCTCGTAAGACTCTTGATCGTATTTCTGATATTCATGTTCTTGAAGCCCCTCTTTTTTCTCGTCGCTTATACATTGCTGGTCGTGTTGATTGCATTGCTAAGTTTGATGGTGAGTTAGCAGTCATTGACTTCAAGACAACCAACAGTCTAAAGAAAGAAGAATACCTTGAAAAGTATTTCGTGCAGGAAGCAGCATATGCTTACATGTATTACGAGATGACTGGTGTAGAGGTAGACAAACTCGTGACTCTTTCCGTTGCAGAGGACGGACAGATGCAAGTCGTAGAGAAGTATGATAAAGTGCCTTACATCAACACTCTGATTGATTGGATTCACGAATACCGAGAGTCGATTAAATGAAAGATACATTCCTTGGCATACCCTTCTATAGATTCTATTATAAAGGAGACATAAAGGCAGTCGAGGAAGCATGTCATCGCCTAAACTATCGTCACAATGATTGTAATTGGATTTGGGATGGTGTCCAACTTGATGGCACCTCTGGCAGTGACTTACATACACTACCAGAATTCAAAAGACTCTTTGATTGGATAGATGAGTGCTTAGCATTCGTTGCCAATGACATTGGTATGCCCAATCGTCTCAAGATTAATGCCTCTTGGTCCAATCTAAATAAAACAGGTGATTATTTCTATGACCATACACATGCTAACTGCTTTGTTAGTAGTAACTACTATGTGAATGGGTCAGAAGAAACAAAAACCGTATGGCATTTACCTAATCCTTGGTTTAACCAAACCAATATCTGGCCTTGGGGTCAGTGGTCTGAGGAAAAGTTTTTCCTTACCCATGAAGAACCTACAGAGCCAGGCAAGTATATTGTTTTCCCACCTATGATTAGACACAGAGCAACACCTAATACATCTGAAGAGGACCGTATTACTATTGCTGCAAACGCATTCCCTGATGGTTTAATTAATGCATCAGGTGTTTCCCATCTAAACGTTAAGGTGTTATAATGAAAGAAATTGAAGAAAAATTTATGACTCAAGGTAAATTTACCTCACTCGTGGAGTCACGAGTAAAAGATAGTCAGGGTCTTATCAATTATATCGAAGCAGTTACATCTATATGTGATGAGTTTGAGATAGAGGTGGAGACTGTGAGTAAACTAATCAGCAAACCATTGAAGGATAAAATCAAATGGGATGCTCAACAACTTAATTACATTAAACGAACCAGTAGAGGAGTGCTCCCCCTATGAGTAACGATTTTTTCAAAAGCGATGTGGTCCAAGAAGAATTGGAAGACATTCAATCAACATACACAGACCTGCTGAAGATGTCGGCAGGTCTTTCTACGTTTAGTCCTGCAGAGAGACTGGACCATATCAATAAGACACTAGAGTTGATTGCTAAACAAAAGGTATTCTATTCACGTCTTGCTCTAGCATCCCATGGTATTGATGAAGAGGATGAGGATGCAGCATTCGTAAAGGATAAGATTGACACGCTTTCAACACAATACTCTGGTGGAATGAATCTTATGGTGATTTTACAGTCGATGGAAGATAAATTAATGGTATGGAAGAAGGAGTTAACTGATGCCGAATCCTAATGCTTTATGGGAAGACATGCAAAAACTGAATGATTTATATGAGGAATTGTTATGGGATGCTGACGACGAGTTGCACATCCACCACGATGGCAAGCGAGTCATCATTGAAAACAAAACCAAGAGACGGACCTCTTGACACACCTAAATAACAGTGCTACCATGATACGGTGGCAAATACAACCACAATACACAACGGAGAAACACTAACATGTCATTCGCATCTCTCAAGTCCAAGTCTGGGTCATTTGATAAACTGACTCAGCAGATTGAAAAGATGTCCAAACCTAAAGGTGCAGGACCTGATGAAAGACTCTGGAAACCTGGAGTAGATAAGTCTGGTAATGGATATGCCGTAATCCGATTCCTGCCTGAGCCTGACGGTGAAGACCTGCCATGGGCACAAGTCTTCTCTCATGCTTTCCAAGGTAACGGAGGATGGTATATTGAAAACAGTCTCACCACTCTCGGTCAAAAGGACCCTGTAGGTGAGTTGAATCGCACCCTCTGGAATAGCGGTCTGGATTCTGATAAAGAAACTGCTCGTAAGCAGAAGAGGAAACTCTCTTACTACAGCAACATCTATGTGGTCAAGGACCAATTGAATCCTGACAACGAAGGTAAAGTATTCCTTTACAAATACGGTAAGAAGATTCACGATAAGATTGTGAGTTCTATGCAACCTCAATTTGAGGATGAAGAACCTATCAACCCCTTTGACCTCTGGAATGGTGCGGACTTCCGTATCAAGATTCAGACCATTGGTGGTTACTGGAATTATGATAAGTCTGACTTCGCTCCTGCTGCTACACTCGGTGGGTTTGATGATGAAAAACTTGAGTCCATTTGGAAATCACAGTATTCTCTCAAAGAGTTTACTGACCCTGCTAACTTCAAGTCTTACGAGAAACTTGAAGAGCGTTTGAATATGGTCCTTAACAAGAATGTGAGACCGCAGGTTAGGTCAAACGATGAGTTTGATGGAGAAGATGGAGGGTTTAACGCACCTGACATTACCAAAACAGAAACTGGCACACGTTTCAACACACCTAGTGGATTCGGTGCTAAAGTAGAAGAAATCAACAAGGCAGACGATGGACCTGACCTTGATTACTTTGCAAATCTAGCTTCTGAAACCTGATGAAAATTATTGCTCTTTCTCTACTCGCTGCTCTCGCTCTTCCTACCAGTGCTGAGGCACTTACGTGGAAAGAATTCTGGGAACCGTTTGTAGAGGAGCAGCATACTCATCACTACCACCACCGACCTAGGAAACCTAGGTCGTGTCAGGTGTTAGTCCATAGAAAAATATGGGTGCCTGGTTACTGGACAGGCAGTTACTATCGTGAAGGATGGTGGGAGCGTAGGACTAGGACTAAGTGGGTCCCATGCCGTCACAAGTATCCCTACGAAAGGTGGGAATACTAAGGTCATATATTATTTCACTTTCTGTTCACAGAAAGGTCGAAAAAAAATTCGGGGTATTTTTTGACCCACAGGGTTTTTCAACATTTTAAGAAGGTAAGATGCTCTCAACACAATACCGACTCCGACTGGAGTTTATTTGCAAAAAGATTGCTAATAATGAAGAGGTAAAACTCGAAGATATGGTATGGGCACAAAAACTTGCTAAAGTGAATACAACAGCAAATGAGATGTTGAAGATGGCAAGAAGGCAATCTGCTCAAGATATTAAAGAAGGCAGTATGGATGATTTTATGAATCGGATGGGACTAGGTGATCCCGACCCATCCAAACATAAAACGGGATTTAGTAATACTGATGAAATTGCTGAATGGTTTCAGCGTGATAAACCCGAAGATTGGAGGCAACGGGATTAATTATGTTTAGTGGATTAGCACAACTATGGGATGCTGTCGATTGGCAGGATGTTCCTATTTTTTTTATTAGTCTATTTGGTCTTTACTGGGGTAAAAACTGGATTGACCTTAGATTTGCTCGTAAGAAAGCACAGATTGTTTATAAAGTCAAAGTAGTGGGAGATTCCCATATTAACGTGGACCATGCACATATTGATGCAATTGACCATAATCACGTTGAGGGCAAAATTGCCACTCACGAAGAAACATGGTAGAGAAGTATAACGGTCCTAAAACAAAAGAAGAGTTAGACGAGGCATTTCGTGAATTTGCAATAAATAGTCAGTTGGCGAATGTTGCCAAACTTCTCAATGGGGAAGTAAAACACTATATTCTCTCTAATAGTAGAGGCGAAACTTCTTACAAATTTACCATCGAATACAAAGATGCCGAAAATTGACAGAATCGCAGTAGTTTACACTAATGGCAGTCAAGAGTGTGAAAGAGTCACTTCTCTTATTAGGTCATTAGGTGGTGAATTCCAAGAATATCGTCTAGACCAACATTTTTCTCAAAGAGCATTTGAGCAGGAATTTGGTCCAGATGCAGATTACCCTCAAGTAGCAATAGGTGCTAGACATATTGGTAATCTCAAAGAAACACTCCAACAGTTACAACAAGAAGGTATTATTAATTAACTATGATAGCTACATTAATACCACATGCTAATTTGCAAGGTGGCGCTGCATTTGCAGTTTTTATTGGTTTTGCAACCATTGTATTAGTTGGGTATGGTATATACTCGACATTTGGACCTGGCGGTAAAGATCTCAAAGATGAAATTGCCGAACATGCTAGAATGCATGAATTGGGTATAGCACACAGTCATAAGAAATGAAGAAAGTTGAAAATTCAGAGCAATTGCTAGAACGCTTTGCCAAACGCACAAAACAACTAATTGCTAGAAAAGCAGAGTTGCAACCAGCATATGTTGAGTATGTTAAACTAGAAAAAGACCTAATTCGTCTAGAAGGGTCTAAACAGGCAATTGAATATGCTGCATATGGTAAAATGCCTGGTGATGGCAATCATGATAAGTTTGCAGACCATAAACCCTAAATAGATAAGTAATAAGTGCAATACCAATGAAGTCATATAGTCAATTCATCTTAGAATACGAGTATATGACTTGTGAAGATGAAGAGTTAAAAGAAGGTCTAAGAAAGAGACTAGCGGGTGTTGGTGTTGCTGCAGCATTGGCGGCAGGTGGTGGTATTGCTGACGCAAAGGCAAAAACACACACCAGCGGTCATATTAATGTTTCCCATGGGTCACAAGCTGCTAAGGTAACTGATAAGTCTGTTGCAAGTGCTGTAACTAAAGCAATTGACAAACCTGGCACTGAGCATTCTGCTTCCTCAGAAGTAGGAAAAACCAAAACTACTGTCAGTGGTGGTATCAATGTAAGTGGTAAACTTGGTGGTGGAGATGGTCAGGATAAACAAAAAGTGAAGAGGCAGAAGGAAAAGGAGAAAGCTGAGCGTAGGACTCAAAGGAGAGTAGACAAATCTCCAGAAAAACCTGATAAAAAAGCATTTAATTGGAAGAATGCTAGAAGAGGGTCTGGTCAGGAAGTAAATAAAGAGAAAAATATAAGACATCAGTTTAAGACTAAGACCCGATATGCAGTCCCTACTGCCACTAAAGGTCATCAGCAACAAGATAAAAAGTTTGGCACCAGTGGTAACAGGACAGCATCTGGACCTAATCAAACAAGTAGGTTTGTAAGGACTGGTGATACTCGCTCTGGTGGAGGACAGTATACTAGGACCAGAACTATAGGTGACCCAACAGGATCAGGAAGCACTGGTAATACAGTCAATGCTAATAAATTTAAGAGACTGTTTGGTAAAGGTGGTAAGTTTAGAAATGTAGACAAGGTGCCCGATAACGTGGGCAAACCATATAAAATGTAAATTATGAAAAGAATTATTGATGAAGAGAAAAATACTATTTGGTATTATTCTGAAAGTGGATATCCAACCTACATGGCAATTAGTGTCTATAGAAAAAGGTTACCCTCTTATGAGCATTGCATAGCAAGTAAAGAAACTTGGCAAAGACTGTGTGAAACCCATAAACCAACTAAACCATGAAAATTACTCCTCAAACGTATATTGATATGAATAAAGAGTTGGAGGAGGACGGCACTATGCTAAGAATTACTGTCCCAACTCAAGAGCAAATTGACAAGTGGCAGGAAGAATCAAAGAATGCACCGTACATAGAAACGCCACCTCAAAGAGATATGGTGGCGGAAATGTGGGAAAAGATAGGTATATATACTGCCGAAGAAAGGGAAGCATATAAAAACAAACATCATATTGATAGACAAAAATGAGAGAGCTTAAGGAATATGATTTTGGGGGTAGACCTCAAAGTGCTATTAATCTCTGTTGTCTTATCAGTGAAATGGAAGGCACATATCAACATCTTAAATACATGGGATTTAAGGAAGATATGGAAACCATGGAAGAAATGAAGAAGAGATACTATAAACTCTACTTCAAAAAGAAAAAGGAAGAGAAGGGTTAGTAACCACCACCATATCCACCGCCACTAGAGGAGGAAGAAGAGCTACTGCTGCTAGAGCTACTAGAGGAGGAGCTACTACTGCTAGTAGATTGTCCTTCAGTGTTGCTGGTGCCGTATTGGTTGGTGGTTGTTATTGTTTCAGTGCCTGCTGCAGAAGTGGTAACTACAGTTGTGCCATCTGCTAACACGTCTCCTGCTTGAATAGTTGCTCCCTCGTTGTTGATAGTAATATTTCCATAATCTGCCTCTGAAGCAAACTCGATAGTAGATGTCCGACCAACATTTGTGGAATATGTTGGTTTGACTGGAATGAAGTTTTCTTCGACTGCACCTGTGGTCCTCTTATGACCAGTATTGATATCAAGTTCGATGTTGTCCTCGTAACCAACCAATTCCGTAAACTCATCAACAAATTCTTCTAGATAAGGTTCGCGAAGTATGTATATATTTCTCTTGAATTCATTTTCATTACTCTCATGCTCAAAGTTAGTAACTTCCTTGACTACGTGGTCTTTTAGCATCGTAGTGCCATCTGGACGTTTATAAGAGAAACTTTCAGGCACCTGAATACCTTCACGTAGCAATACTACATTCTTTGGACCTCTAATTTCTCGTGTTTCCCAGTGATGGGTATCCTCTACTTTACCCTTACCATACTTACGCTCACAGTAATCATATAACTCATGCTCTGACATAGGCCATTCTGAGTAGATATTAGTAATATTGTTAGTAATCAATATAACCCAATCAAACTTAGGGTCATTATAAAATTGCTCAGCAATTTGGTCAGGTCTCTCCTGATTCTTAATAGTATATTGAGTAAATCCTGTTACTAAAAACTCTATATCATCACGAATTTTAATTCTGCGAAAGATATTTTTCGCTAAAACATACGGGTCATTATTGTTTGTCCTATATGTTTGAGTCCTAACGTATACGTCAGGTAGATATGTGAAGTAATTAGACATTTGGATTTATATCGGTAGACTTGAGAGGTTTGCCTTTGGCATTGAAACCATAACTCTCGCGAGTGAGGAAAGAAGTTTCTTTGAATGCTAATTGCATAGAGTATGCAATAGGACCATAATCATAGTCATCATATAATTTATCTTGTGTTTGTAGAGACGAATAATTCCCGTAAGGGGACATATCAAGCTCCATATTCACCAATACCATTTTTGCTGGGAATTGCATCAGTTTTTGCAATACACCATCACTTCTACCACCTTTCTGGGGTTTTAATTGCTCACTGTCACCTTTACTCACATACCTTACAATCTCCATACGGAAATAGTCTGGAATTGTTAAAAAGTTGTCACCACTCGTTGCTGGTAACATAGCAATACGAAAGGATTCAATAATATCAACGATTGTTTGCACATCCCTCGCATTCTTGGGTGCAAACATGAAGTCAAATCTGTGGTCTCTAAATTCCATCCCTTGAAAGATAGTCTCTTCATAAGGGTTGAATACTTTACCTGTAGTTAATGCTGCAAGGTCATTGGGATTTAAGCTACCACTACCACCAGTTAGACCAACAACAGTGTTGATTGCTTGTGCACCAAGACTGTATCCTAGTTGTGGTTTTGCAGACTGTGCCATTTTTTTGACTTGCTCGCCAAACCCTTCACCTATACCACCACCAGCAATAGCATCAGAAGCAGCACCGACAGCTTGACTTCCTACTGGTCCTAAACTAACACCATTATACTTTGCTTGATAACCTTCTCTAAGTTTATTGGGCAGATATAGGTAAATAGATTGTTTAATTTTATCACTACTACCTCTAGCTGACTTCCTCTGTTGGGGCGTCGTTCCCTTATATTTTTTGCCTATATTATTGTAACTGCTGTTATTTCCCTCCTTTGGGTCATAAATACTTATTTTAAGATAATCAACAACTTCTGTGCCATGTGCATTCTTTTTACGAATTGCACCTGCACTATTTGTTGAGAATGGTCCTAAAGGTTTAGTCCTAGGATATACTAGATTTTGTGCCATGAGTTATTCGGGAAAGTATAGACCAACCAATAGAGGAAAGTATAAGGGCGACCCTACAAATATTATTTATAGGAGTTTGTGGGAAAAAAAGTTTATGGTCTGGTGTGATAAGAATGAAAACGTCATAGAGTGGGGAAGTGAAGAGATTATCATTCCATACATTAGTCCTGTTGATCGTAGGGTACACCGCTATTTCCCCGATTTCTACGTTAGAGCACGGACTAGAAACGGCAGGTTTGAGAAGTACATTATTGAGGTTAAACCGAAGGCACAGTGTGCACCGCCCAAGAGACCCAAAAGGCAGACTCGTAAATACATAACGGAGGTAAAGACTTACGGTGTCAATCAGGCAAAATGGAAAGCAGCGACTGAATACTGTAAAGACCGTAACATGAAATTTCTCATTCTCACAGAAAAGGAGTTAAACGTGTGAGTATATTCTCAGATGTTAAAGACCTTGCAGGAGGCAAGAAACAGTCAAAAGAGTGGTATCGCAGTCAACTCATGTGGGGACTGGAGTCATACGATGGTGCATTTGCGCCAGGTGATATCATTTTCTATGGTTATGGTGCTGCAACTCCAAAACTACCTTACTATGACAGATATCCTATGACACTGATAACTGATGTTGACTATCAGAATCTGCAATTCTCTGGTGGTAACATACATTATCTAAGACCTAGCACACAGGTATCCGTTGCTAGCACATGGTCTTCTGGTGCTATTACATATCCTTCCCGCTGCCATCATAAATACTTTATGTCTAATGCTAGCAATATAATGAAAGTGCCGAAGGAGTATCTAAATAACTATACTCCGCTGCCTGTTGAGCAATTTTTGCTTAATGCTGCAGGTCGGTATATCGAGGTCCCTAGCTCTTTTATATGGGGTAAACTATAAATGGCTGCTAATAATTTCTTAGACTTTAAGGAGTTAGTAACTTCAGGTAAGTATGAACCGTCTCGCTCTAACCTGTTTAGCGTGATGCTTGCTGTGCCACCTTGCGTTTATTTCAATGATAATAAGTGGCAGGGTAGTGAAGACCGAAGATCTAAGGCAACTAAATCTCATTATGAAGCTATTAACTATCTTGCTAATAGTGTAACAGTGCCAGGTAGGCGTATCACTACTAGCACAGTTAGAGACATCGGTGCACCACGTAAGTTTGCCACTGATACCGCATTTGGTGACACTCAGATTGAGTTTATTGTCACTAAAGACATGTATCATAGGTCATTCTTTGAGAATTGGATGCAATATACAGCAACGGACGCTGAGAATCGTGCTGGATTCTATGATGAATACACGACCGACTTGATTATAACTAAATGGGAGACAGGTACAAACGTTGTATACAGGCACCCTGCTAATAAATTCAGGGGCGAGCAGTATAGTAGACTCAATCGTACTTCTGCTGTATGGTACATGTATGGTGCTTTCCCATATGATATGTCTGAATTGACATTCAATAACGGTCCAACTGAATTAGTTAAATTGAATATCTCTTTCCACTTTGAAAGATATAGATTTGACACTATCGGTGGTCAAGGCATCAAATTTGGTGCTAAAAAAGACAAAATCATCGACGATACGTCAGATGTTCTTGGACACCTTGGATTTGCACCTGCACAGTCAGATGTCTTCCGAGTTGGTGTCTAAATAAATGTAATAGTTATGGAGTATTATGCCCTTACCTAAGCTCGCTATCCCCGAGTACGAGATGACCCTGCCTGTAACAGGCACAGAAGTGACTTACCGTCCATTCCTCGTTAAAGAAGAAAAACTGCTCTACCTTGCTATGGAGTCGAAAGACAACAAGCAAATGATTAAGGCAGTTAAGACCATTATTAAGAATTGCACTAATCTTAAGAGTAAGGTTGAAGACCTTGCAACTTTTGAGATTGAGTTTATCTTCCTTCGCATTCGTGCTAAGGCAGTTGGTGAAGTCAGTGAATTTAAGATTACTGCACCAGATGATGATAAGACTACTATTTCTGTAGAGGTACCTCTGCAAGAGGTAGATGTGCTAATTCCTGAAGGACACGAGAGAAAGATTCAACTTGATAAAGAAGTTGGAGTTGTGATGAAGTATCCATCATTGGATGCATTTATCCAACAAAACATGAGTGATAATCCTACAGTTGATGACATCTTTGAGATGGCAGCAGCATGTATTGAGCAAGTTTATGACACTGATGAGGTGTATGACAATTTCTCACATAAAGAAGCACTTGAGTTTCTTGAGAATTTGAATTCGGACCAATTTGCAAAAGTCCAAGCATTTTTTGAGACAATGCCTAAACTCTCTTATACTTTGGAAGTATATAATCCAAAGACTAAGGTAAAGAGTGAAGTTGTCCTTGAAGGGCTTGCAAGTTTTTTCGAGTAGCCCTATTGCATGATAGTCTTGAAAATTATTACAAGACTAATTTTGCACTAATGCAACACCATAAGTATTCTCTTACTGAGTTAGACAATATGATACCGTGGGAGCGTGACATTTACGTGACACTCCTTATCCAATTCATTAAAGAAGAGGAGCAACGGCAACAACAGGACAAAAATCGAATGTCTCTCTAATGGCAGCAACTCTTAAAAAGTTTGTCAAGATTAAACCGATTGATAGCAAGTCAGCTACTGGCGTTAACTTCAATCAAATCCGTAAAGGTATTAACCGTCAAGGTACCCTTATGGATGGTCTTAGCGAAAACTTTTTTCAGCAGAAGACTATCTTAGAGTTTCAAAATCAATGGCTTGATACATCCACTTCCAAACAAGTACAAGTTGTAGAGGAAGAAAAGAAAGAGAAAAAGAAACTATTTTCTGACTTCAAGCAACGTCTAAAACGAATGCTTGGAAAGAAAAAGAGACAGAAAGCTGAGGATGCTGCAGAAGAAGGGGCGAAAGAAGGAGATAAAGACGGAAAGAAAAGACTAGAAGTAGTTAAGAAACCTATATTTAACTTTTTACAAAGTATAGGTAAGTTGCTTGGCAACATTATTAAGTATTTTGTTATCTACGGTGCCCTCAGTTGGATGGAGAAGAATCCAGAGGGTATACAGAAGTTAGGTAAACTGCTGTTCGCTTTTGGAAAATTTGCCTGGTGGTTAGGTAAATGGGCTGTAGGGTCTATACTAGATGGTATTACAAACTTAGTTGGCACATTTGAAGATGAAGGAGCAGTCAAGAGAGGACTGAGATTCTTCTTAGGTGCATTCCAACTTATTGGAGGTATTGCTGGTCTTAGGGCTGTGCAGTATCTTGTCATGCCTTGGAAAATGCTCAAGGATGCTAAGAGAATCAACTCAGTATTCCAGCAAACTGCAGAAACAACAGAAGAGCTCAAGGCATCTAAGAAAGCAAGATTTAAGGGGTATAAAGATAAGAAGACTGGCGTCATATACTCTGAGAAAGAATATAAAGAGATGCAGAAAGCATCTAAGAGAGCTGATGCAAGAAGAGCAAAGAATGCAGGTAAAGGATATAAGTCTGACCTAAATCAAAAAGCATTTAACGAGAGGTTTACAGGACAATACGATAAGGCAAGGAAGGGACCCTTCCAGAAGATGCAACAGCGTGGTCGTATCGCTAAAGGGCGACTAGGCAGAGGCATGGGTAGCATGGTCAAGAAGTTTCCTGGCGGTGGTGCTGGTCTCTTCAGTGTTGTTGGCGGTGGTATGAGAATTGCCTCTGGACTCGCTATGGGTGAAGGAGCTGGTGCTGCTGTTGGTGCTGGTGTAGGTCAAGCAGTAGGTGGTATAGCTGGTGCTGCAGCATTGACTGCAGTAGCACCATTCTTAGGACCACTTGCACCTATCATTGGTAGTGCCATTGGTGGTTTCCTAGGTGAGTTTGTAGGTAAGAGCATCGGTCCTATCATCGAACCTATATTTGAGCCTATCAAGAGATACTTTGGTATGCTCTTTAAGGTAGTCAAAGGAGTATTTGGTCCAATACTTGACCCTATTAAGGAGTTGTTTAGTGCTCTATTTGGGTTTATAGGAGGATTGGCAAACATCCTTATGGATGTTGGTAAGGTATTACTAGACTTTGGTAAGTTTATATTTGGTCCACTATTCGCTGTTATTGGTGAGACGGTTGGTTTTGTTGTTAACAACGCCAAACGGTTGATGGACCCTAAGAGTGTTGTTGGTGGTATTGCTGACGCACTTACATTTAACCTGTTTAACTTTGATAAGATGGCGGCAGGTGGTGTCGTCAAATCACCTGTACCACAGATGGCATCTGGTGGTCCTCTTAATGGTCAAATCTCCATCCTGAGAGAAATTGGTAAGGTTATGTTAGGTGCCATAGTTGGTGCCATAGGAGCATTTGGACCATTTGGGGGACCTGTATTAAGCTTCCTATCAAGTGATATTTCCAAAGCATCAGCACTATTTGGTGGTAAATCTGTACCTGGTAGCACTCGACTTGGTAGTGCAAAACCTACTATACCTAATATTCCAGAAAACCAGAAGGTAGAAAAGACTGTTGAGAAGTCAGTAGTAGCAAAGAGAAAACTTGAAAAGGTATATCGCGAAGACTTCCGTAAGGCATTGATGAATGTCCTTTATTCAATTATCCCTGAGGAGAAAACAAAGAAAAAGAATAGCAGCTCTTCTAGCAGTAGTAGCAGTAGCAGTGGCGATTCTTCTAGTGCATCAGTAGGCAGTTTCTCTGGTGATGCAAATAGTGGTAGCGTCCAGAAAAAGGGCGTAGCTATTGCCAAGAATTTCAAGAATGAATTGGGCATTACAAAGGAAGCAGCGGCGGCAATCGCTGGTAACTTTGCACATGAATCAGCAGGGTTTGTTCCTGGCATTAGAGAAGGTGGACCTTTCGGACAAAACTCAAAACCATGGCCTAAGGGCACAGTTGGTAAGGGATATGGATGGGCACAGTGGACAAACGCTGCGCCTGGAGATAGATACGATAAGTTTATTAAATCATACGGCGGTAACTACGATAAGATTCCAACAAACGAGGATAACTGGAAGTTTGCTGTCCAAGAGATGAAGGGTCCTGAGCCATTGGGCTCAGAATTCTCTAGCATGACTGATGTTTCAGCTGCAGCAGTCTGGTTTAGAAAGCATTGGGAGCGTGCAGGTGTCCACCATGATGGTCCTAGAATAGACTATGCTAAGCAATTCTTGGCACAAATGGCGAAAGGTGGAATCTACAAAGGAGAAGAAAAGAAAAGAGATATCGGGACTGTTGAGAAGGAAGTCCACACTAGAAAAAGAAAGGAAGAGCGTGCCGCTGGTGGTAAAATTAAAGCAATATACAGTACTGGACCTACTGGTGGTGATAATATTAAACATGCTATGGGTAAAATGCATAGTTATGGAGACTTTGCACCACACCATAGGGATCCTGGCGGTGAGAAAGGATATGCTGGTCCTATCATTGGATTCCAAAAGGATTATAACTTTAGTAACCAAGCAAGTGGAGACCCATGGCCTTCCTCAGGTATTGACGTAGCAATTCCAACACCACTAGAGGGTAAAATCTTATATAGAGACCCCACAGCAGTTGCTAATGGTTATGGTAATACTGTGGTTATTAAGACTGCAGAAGGTATGATGCAATTCTCCCACTTACATTCTATGGGGAATTTTAAGGTTGGAGATGTAGTTAAGGCAGGCACAATCATTGGTGGTCAAGGTGATACTGCTACAGAAGGCTCATGGCACTTGCACATGAATGCACCTAAAGCATTGCATGAAAAGTTTATTAATTATATTTCCATGGGGAAAGCTACCTCTGGTGGTACTAGTGGTACTAGAAGTAATAAGGAAAGTGATGAATCAAACGATTTAGCCCCTGCAGGATCTAGCGGCAGCACTGCGGGTGGAGAAGAAGAGGAGGAAGTAAAAGTTAAGAAGACACCCATGGAAAACTTGATGGGTGCATTTGAGCAGTTAGAGAAAGCACTCAACATATTAGCTGGCAATGTTGATGTTGAGACCGCTAGCCCACCACCTGAAACGACGGGCATGGGCACCGTGGACTTAGAGCAGATTACACCTACAGAAAAAGTTGAAAAGAATAATCAAAACGCTCAAGAAGTCTTTAAGAAAAAGGCAGAGAAGATGCAAGATGAAGAGATGTCTGGCGATATAGTTCCTATTGTTGTAACCAAAACAGTTGTCCAACCAGTAATAAATAATACTAGCGGAGGTAAGGGATTCCCTGTCTTCAGCAAACCTTCGCCTATCCTCACGGGTAAACACTAAATGGCAGATACTAAACCACAAGTAAAGGTGCCTAGAGCAAATCTTTATAAGATGATATCTTATAAAGGCACAACTGGTGGTGCCAAAAAGTATACTCCACTCTCTGCAGCAAAAGCTATAGGTGATTTGGAAGCAGATATGGGTAATGGTTTTGCTGCCATTACAAAGGGTATGAATTCCCTTGGCTCAACTATGAATAGCATTGCACTCCAAGTGGAGGGTATGACCGAAGCAATGAAGATTCAAGTTGCAAGGCAAATTGAATCAGCTAACAAGATTATAAAGGTCCAGAAAGACGCTACTAAAGAGGAGACACAGAGGGAGAAATTAAAGGTAAAGGAAGAAGATAGACGCCGTAAGAAAGAAGAAAGAGATGAGTCTGAGGAAAATTCTGAGAAGGGTGGTCTATTCAAAAAGATAAGAGAGCAATTCAAAGAAAGCACAAAGAAAGCAGCGGGTGGATTATTCTCTGGTCTAGCAAGATTAGCAAAGTTTTTCCTTACTGCAATCGTGGCATTTGGTGTGCTCGATTGGTTAGCAAATAATCCTGAGAAGATTCAGGCACTTGCTAAAACATTACAAGCATTTGGTAAGGCAATATTTAAGATTACATCATTCCTTGCAGGGTCTGCACTTGATGGACTGATTTCATTCCTAGAAAATCCTATCTCAATCAAAGGATTCTTAGGTGCTATACAGTTTGTTTTAAGTGCTGCTCCACTATTTGTGGGCATGATGTTCCTGAAGAATCCTATCGGGACTGTTAGAGCATTTGCATGGGTGATTGGCACCTTAGGCAAGTCCGTCATGGGCATGTTTAAGGCTGGTAAGATGATGGGCAAGATGCGAGCATTCTCTCGCAATAAGTTTGCCAAGATAGGAATGGCACTGGGTGCTGGTAGTGCTGCAGCTATGCTGGTCAGCTCACAGGGTGGTAGCACGTCTGAAGTACTGGGTGCTGGTGTAGGTGCTGGTGCTGGTCAAGCGATAGGTGCACAGATAGGTGCTGCGACTGGTGTACCTGGCATGGGTATGCTTCTAGGTGCTGCTGGAGCAGCCGTAGGAGGTAAAGCAGGGCAAGGTATAGGTAAGTTACTAGAACCTATTACCAAACCTATTGGTAGATTCTTCACCATGATTGGTGATGTCTTTAATAGTGTGATGGCACCTATTAAAGAAACATTCAAGGGATTTTTTGAAGCACTTGGTGGCTTCATGAATGGTATCTTAGATGCTGTTGAGCCACATCTGCCACTGATTACTAAGATACTGGGAATTGGTATTCAGGTTGCGTTTGCACCTCTATTCCTAGGTATCAAAGCACTAACTGCTGTGCTTAAATTCTTTACTCCTAAGAAGAATAAGAAGGGTAAAGATGGTAAAGCAATAGAAGCAAAGTCAAAAGCACGTGGTGGACCTGTTGATATCCCTGTACGTGTGCCTGAAATGGCAGACGGTGGTCAGTTAACTGCTGGTCCTATTGCATTTGTTGCAACAACTATTGCAGAAGTTACTAATCTCGCTAAAGGTTTGCGAGAGATGATGCTGTTACCATTCAAAGCAATTGGTTACGGTATTGTATCTGCTATTGGATTCATTGGTAACACATTTGCATCATTCTTACCTGGTCCTCTCAAGAGTATTCTGGGTGCCGCATTAGCACCTATTGCTGCTATCTTTGGTATACCACTGTCTGCATTGAAGGTCGGTGGCACAAAATCAATCAAAGGTGATGAGACCGAAAAGGATCCTGGTGCAGAAGTTAACCCTGAAGAAGACCTTGACAGTAAAATATTAGAGTCATTCACCAAATCTGGTGATGGCATTATGGCAATCCTAATTAATATTGCAAAAGCATTGTCATTTAAGTCAAAGGTAGAGCAAGGTCTTGAAAACATAGGAAATGCTGCAACTGGATTCTTTGGTGGAGTTAGGAATTTCTTTGGATTCTCTGAAGGTGGTGTAGTCCAACCTGCAATAACGCCTGGTTTTGCCTCTGGTGGATGGATTCAAGGACCACATTCAGGTTACCCAGTATCACTAGATGGTGGACAATCTGTTTCCTTTATTGGTCATGGCACTGAATGGGTAGGTATGAAAGGATTTGCAGGTGGTGGTGCATTTGTTGTCCCGTTTGATACTCCTGCAACCCGTAAAAACAGTGGTCTTACATCTATGAGAATGCGTGAAGCAGCTGCAGGAGGTTACGCTATGCCGTTTAGTATGGGAGGAGCATTGAAAACAACTATTCCAAAATTTGAAGCTGGGGGTAGATTTGACCCTAAAGCATATAATAGTAATCCTGATGACAAAAATACAAGAGGTCTAGTCCTAAATGACAAGACATATTATGTCAAATATAATGCTGACAAAGAAGGAAACGTAAAAGTTAAAGCAGTTAGTAAACGTGTTAAAGCACCTAATCTCTTAGGTATGGGTGAGAAACTTACAAGTGTGCAACCTGGCAGCGATGAGTTTAATAATATTATTGCATCTGATGGACTGAAACAATCAGTGATGAAGACAATGCGGAAACAGGTTGGGCAGGGTCGCTCTAAGTCATTCAAAGCATATCCATTGAAAGAGATATCAGTCCATCCACAAGCAGATATTTCATACAAATATAACCAGTCTTACCAGCAGAATCTGGCTGCATGGATGGAGCAAGGAGTTAAGAAGAAGGAAGCACAAAGACTAGCAGCACGTGCAGCTATGGAGTTTGCAATGCCTAGCAAGGATGGCACAGCAACTACAACTGCAGTACAAAGAGGTGAGATAGAAGAGAATATAGTTGTTAATGAGAAGGGTGAAACTGCTGATGAATTGACACCACCTCCTGCTAAGAAAGATGAGGATAAAGATAAGAAGAAGGATGGTGGAAAGAGTCCGATGGAATTGCTAGAGAATGCATTAGAGAAGTTTGGTGATGCTATGTCAGGTAAAGCATTGACTGATGCTGAGCTAAAGAAATCCGAAGCAAAGGCAGACAAACAGAAAGCACAAGAGGAAGCAATCACTGCTGCTACTGAAACAAATGCTGCTGCTGGAGTAGGTGATGCTAACACTACAGTTGGTAAACCTATTGTCCAAGGACCTGGCGCTGGTAATGATATTCCTATTCCTATTACTGGACTAGATAAACTTGATGCTGATATGTTCCTGATGCCTCGCTTTGGTCTGATATCAGAATTTAATCAAGATGTGGTGGACCTTAACTAATGGCAGATAGAAAATCACGGTTATATAAACTCCTTAAGATGGAAATCGAAACCATCGGTGAGGAAAACTATGACATTAGAGATATTGTCATGGATTTTTCATACTATGAGTCTATCGATTCTCCATTCATAAGATGTGATTTCACTATCTTGGATGCTATTGACTTTAATAAAGCATTGATGGGTGGTGAAATTATTAATGTCAAGGTTGTCACTGATTCATCTGGAAATAAACCTCTTAATGTCAAGTTACGCGTACATAAAATTGGCAGTATTATTAAATCAGAGCGTGGCCAACTCTATATAGTTCATTGCGTCTCTCCTGAGATGTATAACAATGAGATGGAGAAGGTATTCAAGGCGTTTGGACCTGGCAAAAGTACGAAGGATGTTGACAACATTCCAAAGCACATTTGTAAGAAGTATCTCAAGGCACCTAACAAGAAATGTAAGGAAGAAAACTTTGAGCATCATTCAAAGGTTACGTTTATATCTCCTAACTGGAGACCAGTGGATGTCATCTCCTATATGTCAGACAAAGTTTCTCGTGTAGAAGGGAAAGGGTCTGGTAAAGGATCGAAGTACCAAGCGGGATTTTTATTTTTCGAGAATAGATATGGTTTTCAATTCAAGTCTATTGATTTACTCTGTTTGGGTGGCGGTACTCCTGATGGGACCGACCTATTTGAGTATACTTATGTCCAACAAGGAGCTGACCCTCCATCAAACGGGGCATACGTTATCGAAAGCATTACATACCCAGACAAAGCAAACCACCTAAGAAATATGAGGATGGGCACGTTTAAGACTAGTACTATTTCTATTAGTCTATCAAACTTGTCTAGAAGTCATATGACTAACACTGGTAAGTCAGGGAAGAATGCTCCTGCTGGCACAAATTATAAAGGTAGGGAAATCACATATAAACAGATTTTCCAGAGGGCAAATACTATACATAAAGAACTTCCATTTGATGTGCCTGAGGACTTGTCCAATGCAACATCAACTAGAATTAAGTATAGAATATCACCTTCCTTAAAAAATCAACCAGCATTAGGTAACGATCCTGAAAATGGCACAAAAGCAGACACTAATAACATAGCAGTTGCCGAATATGCTTCGGGACGCTATAGTCTGTTACAGGCTGTGCAACTGACAGTATCTGTACCAGGTAACACAGCACTGACGGCAGGGCAACTTGTCAAGGTAAAGATACCCGCATCGCAAGAAAGCGGAAAGAATGTTAAAGTAGACATGAAGTATAGTGGTAAATACTTAATTCAAGGATTAACACACATATACACCAGAGAAGGTCTCACTACTAAATTAGTATTGACTCGCGACTCTATTATGAAATCAACTTACTAAGGTAACTAACCTATGGAAAGCATCGAAAAACATATCGAGAAGGATAAGCAAATTCTCGACAATCCAGAAACAAATCCACAAATGCGTCGTCACATTGAAAGTGAATTGCATGAGTTGGAAGATTACGCAGAGCATCACAAGAAAGAGATTGAAGCAGGTGACCATCATGACCCTAATCCAATCGAACTATTTTGTGACCAGAATCCCTCAGAACCTGAGTGCTTAGTTTACGAAGATTGACAAAAAAGAAATAATTATATTATAATAACCATGTAAGGGTTGAAATGAATAACTTTGAGGAACTGATTTGTGGATACTATCGAAATCAAAGGCAGGCGATGTCAAATCCTGCCCGATGGCCACAGATTGATATAAAAATATGGCAAGTATCAAGCGGCATTATAGAAGCAAAGTCTTGGTACAAATATAAGGGCGAGGAAAACGCATACAACTGGGTCAGATATAGAATGACAAACCAGACAGAGACTACAGTCTCTACTGATGTCTTCAGTTATACCCATAATGCTGATTCTTGCCCTTTTACATGGGAATATGATGGCAACTGGTGGACTGGTAAGGGTGACTGTGTTATCCGTGACTCCCGTTGCGTATCTACTATCAGATTTAATGGTTATGACTATAGGTCCATGGACCAAGGTATCGACATAAATACTGGAAAACAACTATGGGGCAAACCTCCAGAGGAAGGAGAATTTCTCTTTGTCCCTGTTGATAAATAAGATTACAACACATTAATATAATGGCGAGAACACGCTCAGATTTCTTAGGTAGAGACGGATACACTTGGTGGATTGGTGAGGTTGAGAACAACCAAGACCCTTCCCAACTGGGTCGTGTACAAGTGCGTGTAATCGGTTGGTATACTGGTGAAGGAGCAGAAGAGGCATATACAAACACACTAAAGACTGAAGACCTTCCTTGGGCTACAGTCCTTCTACCTTCAGATAAACCACAAACTAAAAACGCTGGCTCAACTACTGAGTTGCAACCTGGCGCAATGGTTATTGGTTTCTTCCTTGATGGGGATGAAGCACAGATGCCTTGTGTACTTGGTGCATTCAGAGGATTTAGAGAGCTGGATGATGATACCAAGCGTACTGTTATTGCAGATGAAGAGTCTGCTAACAAACAGGCAACTAAAACTCCTGCCCAACAAGATATGGCAGGTAATCTTAGACTTGGTGGTGGACCATTTACTAAGTTGCAGACTAAAACACCATCGACAGCAACTGGTGATATAGAAGAATCGCGTGGTAGTATCTCTACTGCTGAGCAATTGCTGCCAGGTAATGCTGTTACCAACCCTATCAAACCACCTATCTCTGGTCAAAGTGTTGCTGACGGTGTTGGTGGACCAGGTGGTGATGGTTTTGAAGTTGACCTAGAGCGTATGCTCACTGAGCTTGGTGAGATGTCAGCTTCACTAGGTAGAGCTGAGAAGGGTGTGGTATCCCTTGTCAATGGTATGAAACTTGCTGGTGATAAAGTAAAAGAGCACCTTGGAAAACTTTGTAACTTCCTTTCTGGTGGTATTGCTGGTATCCTTGCACCACTAAAAGAATTACTCGCAAAGATTATTGCAGAGGTTATCAACGCACTGGTTAAAATTATCTCCAAGTTTATTCCACTTGGCGTTGTTAATGCAATCCTATCACTTGTGCAGGAGATTTTTGCTATCTTCTGTATGGAAACTCCAATGTGGTTGGGGTTAGTCCAAGCAGCATTATCGGACACGGTTAACTTTGCCAACCAAATGGCCAGCTTTGCTGTGAACAAAATAGCCAAAGTTATATCTAATGCTATTGGCGATGCTGTTAAAAAGGTTACTGGTCGTATCCTTGATGGTATTACCAAGGCAATGGATAGAGTTAAGAATGTTGCTGGTGATGTATTATCTGCTATCTCTATTGCAAAGAAAGCAGCGGGTGCTGCTAGGAGTCTAGGAAAGTCGGTGCAATCAATTTTTGAAGTTGACTTCACTAAACTAGACTGGGGTAGTTTGATTTCTATCATTAAAATGATTCTTGGTCTTCTCTTTAAGAAAGACTGTGGACGAAAGATTAAACGACCGCGAGCTAAACGATGGTATCCACTTATCGGTACAACCGATTGTGATAATGTAAATGATGCTATCGCTGGCACACCATATGAGAAAAATGTAGAAGACGCATATAGCGGTAAGACTGCACTGCAAGGTGGAAGTTTTATTGATAACCTGTTTAGTGGTATCAATCCATTCCTGCAAGAAACTCAGATGCATCTGAATGGTGCAAAAGAAATATTTGATGCAACGCCTGGTAAAGAAAAGAAGATTATCTCTGGACCAGGTGGTGTATCATCATTAGAAGATTCCTATGGTAATCGTCACACAAATGTCCCAAACAATGAGACAAAAATCATTGCTAAGGATAAGTGTGAAACTATTAAAGGTAACTATGTCTTGACAGTAGAAGGAGACTTCTATCTAAAAGTCATGGGTAACTACCATGAAGAGGTAACTGGAGCTAAAAACGACCACTCATCAAACGGTCCACAATCTAAATCGTCGGGTAGCTCCAAGTCTCCAGATAAAACTTCAGGTGGTGCACTCAAAAAAGCAGACACAAACGTTACTGCTAATACTACCAATTCGGATACTTTCAAGAAAAACCCTGATAAAGTCGCTAAAGGACTGTCTACCGACGTTAATTCACAAAATGACGCTGTAGATAATAAGTATAAAAATAACTTAGAGGGGATTAAAAAGAATAGGATGCAAATCCTAAAATATAATAATATTGGTGGTTTCTATCCAGTGGATGAGATTCCATTCCATCCAGAAGCTGACGAGTTTGGTCGCACACCGTGGGGTCCACAACTTAAAGCAGAACTTGAGGATGAAAAAGAGCAGAAGTCTTCCACTCGTAAAGAAGGTGACCATGAAATCGCCTACACTGGTGAGTTGAAGTTACAAGGCTCTAAAGTTAAAATCACTGGTATCGAAGCAATTCAACTTAATGCTCAAAACGTAAAAACGGAAGCAAACACCATCGAGAATGTTGCCGATGGTGAAATTATCAACGAAGCAAACTGGATTACTTCATTCCTTAACGCAGGTAGATTTGAATTTGTTGCTATCTTCAATCCATTTGCAGCTCTAACTGGACAATTTTCTCTAGTTAAAGGTGCTATTGTGGATATCACAACAGATACACCATTCCCTGCTATATCACCACCAACACAAACCAGAGTCTGTATATCTACAGCAGTGCCTGGTTCTATGAATGATATTATTGCTGGCAGCACGTCAGGAGTCCATAACACGTTTATCGCCGCGCCAACAGGTGTCATCACCGAATTCGTTACAGCAGGTAACATCATGAATCAAGTGGTCAGCGGCATGGCGTCCTACTCCGTAGGCACGGGATATATGGCAGTTGGCTGCGGTTTCGGACCAAATCAGGTCTATGGCTTGCCATTGCTCCTAAACTAGGGTATACTAGGGAGGTCAATACCACGCCTCCCCATGAGCAACGAGACTTACCTTGAGCACATCTGGGTCAACATTGCACAACGCAACATCAAGATTCTTGACGATGAGGGTTATGATGAGGTCGTACAATATAACTTTGACCAAGACGGTGCTGATGGATTTACAGAGACCATTGCTTCTTTCAAGGAGCAGGTGCCTGAAGAATTGATTACATATCTATCATGAATAGTATTATTTCATTAACTGTCGAAGAAGTCGAAGCAAATTTCGACTTTGTTTTTTCTCTAGTAGAGAAAGGACATACAATTAAGATTAACACCGAAAAAGGTGCCGTTATGATGACACCTGTTGCCAAATTACAGGTAGCAGGTGTAGAAATTCCAGAAACTCCTGAGGAATTTGTGCCTGACCCCGCTGGGACAGCAGCATATGTATCAGAATCGCTATCAGAAATGACGAAAGATTTTTGACCCATGAAGAAGATTCGCATCACACACAACTATTGCTATCTACAAGTTAATTCCACAGATAAAAAGATTGTGCAGATGTGGAAAATCATGGGTATACCATTTACTTTCGATGAATTGCCTGAGCTTGTGCAAGAGTTAGAAGACGTAAAACTTGACGCTGACACGTCTATGGAGTATACTATGGAAGACCTCTTCCGTTACAGCGATTATTTAATTGCTGAAGCGTGTCACCCTGTATTATTTGACATGTCAGATATGATAGAAAACTATGAAGAAGTCCCAGACTAGCATATTCAACGACCATTTCTATTGGAAGTTTAAGGCACCGAATAAAAAGCAACTAACGCAATTTATTTACGGTCTGGACCAATGTGAGGATGCACCTTGGGGTGAGTTATGCTCTGTTACTAACCTTAGTATTACAGAGGATATATTCGACCTACTGCAACCGTCTCTTGTTATTTTAGGACAAGAAGTGGAAGCGAGAATGACAGTCTCCATGAATAGACCATGGGTCAGTCAGTATGTGAGGGGTGACTTTCAAGAGGCACACGATCACAATGATTGTGATTTTGTTGGAGTATTTTTTCCAGAATATAAGGAAGGATACTCCAAATTTTATTTTATAGATAGAGGAGTAAACCTACGCAAACCTATCATGGATTTGATGGGTGTGAGAAATAATCATATAGTAGATGTAGAGGGTGGAGATATAATTTTCTTTCCAGGTCACATGCTGCATGGCGTCTCAAAACACGACCACAATGATACACGTAGGACACTCTCGTGTAATTTCTTTATCAAACAAATTGACCGTCAATTATGAAACTGTTTTTAGATACTGCCGACACTACGATTATTGAAGAGAAATTTTCAACTGGTCTTATTGACGGTGTGACAACCAATCCAACACTTATTTTGAAGTCAGGTCTCGACCCTGAGGATGTCTATCAGCGATTGGTAGATATGAATATCCCCGACATTTCTATGGAAGTCGTCGGTAGTTACGAGGAGATGAAAGAGGAAGCGTATCGTCTAGTTGATAAGTTTGGTAACAGACAAACAACTATTAAGGTGCCTTGCACACCAGATGGACTGCGGTTGTGTTATGATTTGAATAATCGTGGCGTAAGAGTTAATGTTACTCTCATCTTCAGTCTTGCCCAAGCAATTCTATCCGCTAAGGCGGGTGCCTATTACGTTTCGCCTTTTGTTGGTAGATACGATGACAATAGTGTATCTGGTCTGGAGCTTATCAGAAGCATTTCTGAGACTTTCCGTATCCAAGGTGTGAAGACTCAAGTGCTAGCAGCATCACTTCGTGATGTATATAAGGTATCTCGATGCTTCTATAATGGTGCTGAAGTGGTTACTATGCCACCTGCCATTTTTGATAAAATGTATAAGCATGTCTTGACTGACTCAGGACTTGACCTATTTGACAAAGACTACAATGCAACGATCGCCATGTTATCTGAAACAGTGGGCACCACCACAACTGATTAGTAGGATATCATGGGATGATTGCCTAGACAAATTGGACCATGATGTTCATGCAGGTTATTGGGGATATGCCAATGACCCTAAAGAAGGTATGATTCCTACGATTGTTACTGAAGGATTCTATCAACCAGAATCCTTCATAGGTATATCAGAATTGGTTTATTCCACATTCTTTATGAATCGTCTGGATACCTATATTTCATTCTCCAAAACGTCAACATTTGGCAGACATAATGACGATGTAGATGTTGTTATTGTCAGTGTAAAGGGTGATGTTAGATATACATTTGATAGTGGTGAGCAGTATACTCTTGAGCCTGGAGATGCTATACATATTCCAGAGGGAACGTATCACGACCCTCAGTGCTTTGGTCCACGCTGCACACTAAGTTATTCTATGGAGAAATACTAATTATGGGGATGTTTGACACAATACGATGTTTTTATGATTTAGGTGCAGGTTTCTATCGACGAGAGTTGCAAACTAAAGACCTTCATGGTCTATTGGGTGAGTATTGGTTAGACCCATCAGGAAGATTGTTTAGAATAGATTATAGCGGGACACATGATTTTATTGATGATAGCACCGTAAGGACTGTCAAAAATGGTAATCATGGTAAGATAACACCTTATTATGTCACTTCAGACGTAACTGTTTATCCATCGAAATGGGATTGTAAATATGCCCCATATCCTAGAATAACTTTACATATCGAAGAAGGTGTAGTGCAATGGATTAGTAAACCAGATGGAAATCGATTATGAAAAGGAAATGGGCGAGTGCTTTTGGACTGGGTATTGCTCTTGGAGTAGCTACTTGGGTATCAGTAGGTAAAACGGCACCACTAAAGGAGAGTGATTACTACACAAATCATTCTTTGGGATGTATTCTTTTACAAGAATGCAAAGAAGGAGTAGAAGAAGTATTGTCAGTATATACCATCTCTTCAAGGTATGATAATCCTTCTCGATATGACTCAATTCAAAATGAATTGCATAGTATGCTTATCTCCCTACACAAAGTAGGTGTTAAGGTATACATTGCACCCGAAAAGTATTTTCCAGTAGGACACCGTGGAGTGTATCATACTGTAAGCAATAATTTCTACCTTAATGACGCATACATGGGTCGGCCATCTACACTTATGAGTGTGATGCGTCATGAAGGATGGCACGCTGCACAAGATTGTATGGCAGGCACCATTAATAATAGTATGATTGCTATTATTATGCCTGAGGAAGCAGTGCCTCCACTGTGGGCCGAAATGGCAACAAGGACATACAAACATATGCCTAAAGCAATTCCTTGGGAAAAGGAAGCAACTTGGGCAGGTAAGACTGAGGGTATGACTCAAAAAGCACTTAAGTCTTGTGCTAAAGGGACTATGTGGTCCGATTACGAACCCACACCTTTAACTAGGGAGTGGTTGGTTAAAAATGGGTACCTCGCTAAGTAGCGGATACTTCTCCGATAGATTCCCTCCTGAGATAAATCGTGTCCAAGGAGGGAAA
>Ga0163110_10000041_pt1 | contig 61169 bp, 41 predicted proteins | sample CRUFie1St17metaG_FD_108703 | JGI IMG/M metagenome (GOLD analysis project Ga0163110, IMG submission 108703) | Marine microbial communities from the Costa Rica Dome - CRUD Field 142mm St17 metaG | ecosystem: Environmental > Aquatic > Marine > Oceanic > Photic zone | place: Costa Rica: the Eastern...
ATGGTTATGGTGACTTTGTTTTCAAAGACGTTCCGGTTATCATTACGAACTTTACAGTTGACATGCCTAATGAAGTTGATTATATCGCATCAGGGTTTGGCGAGCTTGATGTTTCAGATTTTGCTCCGAGCATTGCTGAACAAAAAAGAAGTGACGGAGTAGGATGGGCACCAGCAGAATCTCAGTTTACTGTAACATGTCAACCTATCTACAGCAGAGACAAGGTTGCAAACTTTAGTTATAGTGAATTCATCAAAGGCGCAAACATTAACAAAGGATATATTTAATGAGCAGTAGTCCATATAGCAAAACAGAATATCAATCTAACGGAGCACTAGGAATGCTCAATATCAGACCGGTGCCTGCTTTTTTAGATGACCAACTTTATGAGATAGAACCACAGTATAATCACAGACCAGATCTTCTAGCATATGATCTTTATAGAGATAATCGTCTATGGTGGGTATTTGGTCAAAGGAATCTAAATGTTATTGAAGATTTTGTTTATGATATCAAAACAGGGGTCAAGATTTACATACCACAGCCAGATAAAGTCAAAACGTTGATGGAGTAAAAAGATGTCGTATCCAAACGAAGTAAACAAACCACAAGGTCCGCCAGCAGTAATTTCTCAGGATACAGCCGGAGCCAAACTTAATTTGTCAACAATAGGTGATGACTTAGAAGATGATGTGACCGATGAAGATATTGAGGTTGCGGAAAGAAAAGCAGACGCCGAAACACAAGCCTTTGCCGCAAAAGAAGCCGCTTTTTTAAAATTACTTAAAAGCAAAGCAAAACATAAAAATCCTTTAGAAAGATATGCCAGCGTAAACCACTTATGGAGTTTAGGTGCTCTTTCATCGGATGAAATTAATTTTCCTAAAACCACATATAGAAGAAACGGTATAAGACCAGAACACATGGTTATCAGAGCAGGCGGCCTAGGCGATGCCCGTTTCAAGAAACAAACAACAATGGGTGAGAACCTACACGATATTACTACAGAATATTTCATTGATAACATTGATATTAAACACGTAGTAGCTCCAGATAAAAGAACAAGAAACACCAACGCTTACGAAATAGACTTTGAAGTTATAGAACCTTACAGCATGGGACAGTTTCTACAAAGTTTACAATTAGCGGCTATGAAAGCAGGGTATAGAAATTATTTAGATTGTCCTTATTTGTTGGAATATAGTGCTGTTGGTTACAAGCAGAGCAATGCTACAGGCGTGTCAGCAGATACTGTATACACAAAGTATATACCTATCAAGTTAAGAGACATGAAGTTTGAAGTTAAGGAAGGAGGATCGACATACGTAGTTGTGGCCATTCCTTGGAACGAAGAAGCATTAACAGACGAAAATCAATCTTTACCTGTTGACGTGGAAATAAGTGGATTTGATCTTGAACAATGCTTACAGAGTGGATTGAACAGCCTAGCAACACAAATTAACACACATTTTCTAAATAGGGCAAAAGAAAACAAATCACCTGTCGAACCAGATGAAATAATGATATTGTTTCCAACTGATTTAGCAAGTTTTAAATTTTCCAGTGTAGAACAAGGTACAGATAACACAGCCTTGTCAGGAGATGCTTTGGAGTTTAGAGATCCTTCGGAAATTGATGTAAATGGAGCCATTGAGTCTATCGGTGGCGTTGGCTTCGCAAAAATGTTTCAAGACAATTCAGACTTTGGAGCTAGAATTATAGAACAACAACAAAACTTTATCGAGAAAAGAACAGGTTTTTCGATTAGAAGAAATAATCTTAGTGAAGCACTGAAGAAAACTTTTGTAAACACAGGATCCGCAGTAAACTACATTGGAAAGAAACAAATATTTACAGGAGATCCATTACAGAGCGGAAACACAAACTTTGCCGTGAACCAGTTTGCCTACGATGAAAAAACAAAAACACTTCGTAGAGGCAGTACAGCAATAGATCCTTCTCAAAGAACAGTTAATTTTACCAAAGGTACAAAGATACAGAGAATTATTGAAGAATTAGTCACCATAAGTGATTTCGGAAAACGCTTGATGGAAGGTGGACCAAGAGCTGACAGTTACGGATTTGTTGATTGGTTTAGAATACAGACAAATGTTTACGTTTTAGATTCTCCACAAACAGAAGGAGCCACAGGTAGGTTGCCTAGAATTTTTGTTTACATGGTAAAACCTTATAGAGTACACAGCAGTACATTTTTAATGCCTAATGATGCTCCTTACGGTTATAACATTATGAGAGCTAGAGCCGAAAAAGAATACAACTATATCTACACTGGCATCAATAAAGATGTTTTACAGTTTGACATTGATTTTAAAACAGCATTCTTTAAATCTATCGCAGGAGATAAAGGAAATAGATCTGCCAGTAACGACTTATCTTCAACAGGAAAGCAATTAGATGAACAACAAAACGAAACGCAAGGAGATCCTAATTCGTTTATAGGTTCAACACCAACTAAATCTAGAGAGATAGGTGTAATAAGGGACACTGAAGCTGGAAACCAAACAGGTGGCGCAGGCAAAGAAAGTCCTGCTGTAAGGGTGGCAAGATCATTCCAAGATGCTCTAGTCAATAGTAAAGAAGATCTTATCAGTGGAACACTAACTATTATGGGTGACCCATATTTTGTGTGTGATAACGGTCTAGGAAATTACAACACAGAAGCAGAAGACTTGCTTTCCATTGATAGATATGGAAACATGAATTATGAAAACGGACAGGTAGACATCATTTTAAATTTTAGCACACCGGTAGATTTAGGAAACAAATACATTGGAATAAAAACTGCTGATTCCTTTTTTGGCATAGTTCCTCAGTTCAGTGGACTTTATTTTGTGTATGCCTTGGTAAGCAGTTGGCGTAATGGACAGTTTACGCAAGAGCTTAAAATTACGAGAAGACCTAATCAAGACGAATCTTATGCTCAATTGAATAAGAAAAAAGTTGATCTTACACTAGAACAGAAAAAGAAATACCAGAGAAATCTAAATGCCGCTTTAGAAAGTGGTAATCCTGTAGAAATAGCAAGAGCTAGAGCAGATCTAAATGCAGATGGTAGAACTAATCCCCTAGAAGTTAAAACTTTTGAATACTATCTTGCTATAGAAAAAGACAAAGCAGAAAAAGTAAAAGCTCAAAAGAAAAGAGAAGAATCATTAACTAAGGCAGGAGAAGATCCTAATAAATGGTTTAACAAAGGCGGAGTGCGTTAATGCCATTAGAAAAAAGAACAGCAGGAGCCAATCCTAACAAGTATGGTAAACAAGGTCCATTTGTAGCACGAGTTGTAACACACCTTGATCCTAAGCGTATGGGCACATTAAAGGTTGAACTTTTAACCAACGCAGGTCCGGCTAATGATGCTTTGTTTGAGCCAGGACAACTTTTCACAGCAAAGTATTGTATGCCTTTTTACGGAGTTAACAGCGTTCAAAGCAACACAACAGAATGGGGATATTCAGGGACACAACAGAGTTACGGTTTTTGGGCAGTACCACCTGATCCAGGATCAAAGGTTTTAGTTATATTTGCTGAAGGGTTACCCAATCAATGTTATTGGATAGGATGTATTCAGGACGAATACATGAACAACATGGTTCCTTCTGGAGGACAAATTACTTCTAAGCCTGCTATAGTATATCAAGATCACTTACCTAATGATTTGAAAGGACAACCTTTACCTACAGGTGAATACAACAAAAAGCAAACGGATAAACTAAAAGGCCAAGATCCAGACAAGTTTAAAAGATCTTACAATCCGTTATTTGCTAGAGTACTTGCTAATCAAGGACTGGTGTTTGATACATTGAGAGGACAAACAACTTCCAGTGCTAGGAGAGATACACCAAACACTGTGTATGGCTGGAATACTCCTGGCCCATTAGACAAGCGACCAGGTGCTCCTAAAGGCAAGTATGGACCCGTTGGAGATGCTGTAAACTATTTTAGAAGTAGGCTTGGTGGATCAACATTTACAATGGATGACGGAGATCCTACTATTTTAAGACAAGGACTAGCAGGAAGTACACCTTCGGTTTATTATGATATAGAAGAAAATCCATCAAATGAACCTAAGACAGATCCCACGTTACCTGCTAATGAATTGGTAAGGATTAGAACACGTACAGGACATCAAATACTATTACATAATACAGAAGATTTAATTTACATAGGAAATGCCAAGGGCAGTGCTTGGTTGGAAATGACCAGCAATGGTAAGATAGATATCTACGCAAGTGACAGTATCAATATTAGGACTGAAACAGATCTTAACATCACAGCTGACAGAGATATTAACATTCTAGCTGGAAGAGATTTTAATCTTACATCTCTTAGAGATAAGAAAGTAAAAGTTGGTGTAAACAATGATGTAAGAATAGGAGAAAATGACAAGAAGTCTGTGGGAGTCAATCAAGATTTGAAAGTAAGTGGTGCCAGACAAAAAGCTATAGGAGAAGATGAGGATGTCCAAATAGCCGGTAGTCAAAATACAACTATTAGTGGTAGCTACAGCCTTCAGGTAGCAGGTGACGGAAAAATAGCAATAAACGGAGAGTTTGGTAGTAAGGTAGCTGGTAATTATAGGCAAACTGTTGAATTAGAATATAATTTAAACACAGGAATGTCTAACAAATTTACAAGCGGAGCCGATACAGAAATATTAAGCACAGGAAACCATAAAGAAACTGCGGCACAAATTCACATGAACAGTCCTAGCCAAGTTGCTATTCCTGCTGATAGCATTAGTGATACATTTACTGAACCGGTCACAGGTGACTCGGAAGACAAGACACTAGGACCAGTAGGATCAGATTTAGGAGTTCCTGTAACCACTGATGCGTCAAGGGCGGTTGATGCGGCTGAAGCCAAGACTCCAAGACGTGTTCCTTTACATGAACCTTGGGATCAACACGAAAGTTATAATCCATCAGAATACACACCTGCGGTACAGGAAAGCATAATTCAAACATCACCTTCTTTGCGTAGATCTACTCCTACATTAGAAAAAGAATCAGACATGCCTGAACGTAACAGCACATCAGGAGTGTTTAGAGCAGGAGACACAGATCCTAAGATTGTAGACATAGACAAGGTATTCAAAAGCAACGATGACGGTAAGGTTGGAGTTCAACCTACTGAACCTATATCTGAAATAGAATCTCAAAGATATTTCCTAAGTAGACTAATTAAAGGATTGGGCCTAGACCCTGCCAAGGCACTAACAAGTGGAGCCGCCGGCGGCGCCGGAGAAGCGTTGGCCATGGCTTGTGCCCAAATTAAAGCAGAAAGTAATTTTATTCCTAAGAGTGAAAATTTAAATTACAGTGCGGCAGGGTTGCGAGCAACCTTTAAGATGTTTAGGAAACCAGGAGGATTTGAATTATCAGAACAGTTACACAGAAAGCCTGTTGAGATTGGAAGTGTAGTATACGGAAGTAGGATGGGCAATGGTCCACCTGAAACAGGAGATGGATGGAGATATAGAGGTAGAGGATTGATTCAATTGACAGGAACCGATAATTACAAGTTGTACGGATCATTCGCAGGAATTCCCATTTATAAAAATCCTGAATTAGCAAACGATCCAAAGGTTGCTTGTGAACTTGCTGTGGCATATTTGACCAAAGGACCAAAGGCAGGATTTATCACTTGGACAGATACGAATTTCTCATCACTAGGAAAACAGTTTAAAAATGCCATAGGATATGCTGATCTCGACGGAAGCAAGACAGCCGCTAGGACTCAGTCTGGCAGAGGATTTTGGCAAAGGATTAAGAATGGTGACTTGACACCGTTAGCTGATGTTACACCGCCTAAAGCGATTGACACAGCAGGAGGGGTATCACAGGTACAATAATGCCATTAGTAGCTAGAACAAATGGAAGCAATGATGTTGTAAACACAGGACATGCTATATGTGTAGAGCCAGGAGATATATTCACCTTGACCGGAAGTGATGATGTTTTTGTGGTTGGACACGGAATTCACAGAAAAGACGATTTGAACGAAGAACATACCCATTGTCCTCCCGTGTATTCAACCAAGATAGTTACGCACAGTCCAAATGTGTTTGCTAATGATAAAGAAGTAGCAAGGAAAGATGATACCTACGAGTGTACTGCTTATGTGAAAACTGTAGTACAAACCACGGTATTTGCAAATGAATAAATATTGATATGGAAGACTTATATAAAGAAATAAAAATTACACCACAAAAAACACCAAAGCCACCTGTAAGACAAAAAGCATACAGGGGGTTTAGTACTATCAATCCTGAGAACTCCTCATATCAGCTGTTTGATATAGGTTTGATCAAGCAAGATTTAATAAATCATTTTCAAATTAGGCAAGGAGAGAAGCTTTCAGATCCAACTTTTGGGTGTATGATATGGGACGCCATGTATGAGCCTTTAACTCCTATTCTTAGAGATGCTATCACAAGAAACGTTACAAACATAGTAAATTATGACCCAAGAGTAAGAGCTACAGGAATAAATGTTAGTGAATTTGAAAGCGGGATACAGATAGAGTGTACCTTAACATATTTGAACTATAATATAAGTGAAGAGCTTCGTATACAGTTTGATAGAGATGTAGGAATTTTATAACAGAATTAACCACTCTGATAATTCATTTCAATAAATACTAGCACAATATATAAAGGATTGAAGATGTCATCTACTGATAGACAAAATAGACTGTTACTTGCTGAAGATTGGAACAAAGTATATCAAAGTTTCAGAAACGCTGAATTTAGAAGCTATGATTTTGACTCTCTTAGAAGGGTGATGATATCTTATATTAGGAACAATTATCCTGAAGATTTCAATGATTACATAGAAACATCAGAATTTTTAGCACTCATTGACCTTATAGCATTTCTTGGACAGAACTTATCCTATAGGGTAGACATGAATGCCAGGGAAAACTATCTTGAATTAGCTGAACGTAGAGAAAGTGTGTTACGTCTAGCAAGGCTTTTATCATACAATGCTAGAAGAAATCAACCAGCAAATGGATTACTTAAATTTGATACTGTACAAACTACTGAAAGCATTGTTGACAGTAACGGAACAAACCTAGCAGGACAAACAATTATTTGGAATGATCCTTCAAATACAAATTGGGCAGAACAATTTAGAAGAGTTCTTAATGCGTCTTTACCGAATGAAAACATAATTGGCAAACCAAGAATTAATACAACGATAAATGGTGTGCTTACACAAACATATAAATTTAATCAGGCAGGTGTAGATGTACCCGTATTTGGATTTTCTAAAGGTGTAAATGGTATACCATCAGCGTTTGAAATTGTGTCGTCAGATGTTAATCTTACAAATTTAACAATTGAAGAAGAACCACCAATACCAGGAAATGCTTTCCAATTTTTGTATAGAGAAGATGGAAGAGGAAATGGAAGTTCTAACACAGGATACTTTGCTCATTTCAGACAAGGAAAACTTAATTCAAACGATTTTAACGTAGCCAATCAAATAAGCAATCAAAGAATAACAATTGAAGCTGATAACATCAACGACACAGATGTTTGGTTAATGAAACTTAATAACGCAGGTGTAGTTGATAGTATTTGGACAAAGGTAGATTCCTTAGAAGGTAATAACGCAATTTACAATAGTATTGAAAAAGGCATACGAGATTATTATGTTGTACAAACCAGAGCTGATGATCAAATTAGCATGGTATTTGCTGATGGTACTTTTGGTAACGCACCTAGTGGATCTTTTAGAGCTTTCTACAGACAGAGTGCTAACAGAACTATGCGTATCAGACCTGAAGAGTTGACTGACATAACAATGACCATTGATTATCTGAGCAAGACAGGAAAGACTGAAACTCTTACAATTGGTTTAGAATTAAAAAGTGTAGTTTCAAACGCAACAACTAGTGAGTCAAGTACGAACATAAGAGCAAATGCTCCTTCGACATATTACACACAAAATAGAATGATTACTGGTGAAGATTATAATGTATATCCTTCGTCAACAAATCAAGAAATTGTAAAAGTAAAAGCAATTAACAGAACATCAAGTGGTATTAGCAGATACTTTGATTTGAAAGATGTAACTGGAAAATATAGTAGCACAAACTTGTATGGATCTGATGGTATTTTATATAAAGATGAATATGAAGAAAAGAGAACATTTACATTTTCAAATCAAACAGACATAGAAGGAACTATTGAAAATGTGATACTACCTATTATTCAAGATAGACCAGTAAGCAATTTTTATCTTGGCAACTATGCGAAAATTATTACAACAGATTTGGGTGCCACATGGAATCAAAAAACAAAGTCTACAAACAGTTCATCGGGTTTGTTAGAAAATATCAATTTAGTTGCTTATCAAGTTGGTAGCTTTACAGGTGGTTCATTAAGATTTCTTGAAGCAGGATCGTTGTTAAAGTTTACACCACCGGCAGGATTTTATTTCAAAGGTAAGGGTGAACTTACAAGCAATCAAAGTGAAAAAGGAGCAACAAGTTACAAATGGGTGAAAGTTGTAAGCGTAAATGGAGCAGGTACAACAGTAGACTCGAATACAGGTGATGGAGCAATCGTTGTAAATGATGTGTTACCTGCTAATAGTGTATTACAGGAAGTAAAACCGAAACTAGTAAAAGATCTTACAGCTGATGTAAGGTCACAAATTATTGACCAAGTGTTTAGTTACAAAACTTTTGCTTTACGATACGATCAGTCAAACAGAATATGGCGTGTGATTATAAACGAAAACTTGAATGTTAATGATGTTTTCAGTAATGGTAAAACCGGAGACGTAACAGGAAACCAGCTAGACGCAAGTTGGCTTATTTTATTTCAAACAGACGGTGAAAAATATACAGTCACAAATAGAGGATTGAGATATATTTTTGAAAGTGATACAGAACTTTCTTTTTATTACGATGGACAGAATAAGATTTATGACTCAGCTACAGGACAATTAGTAAAAGATAAAATTTCTGTAATGAACTTTAATACAAAGCCTGATTCCTTGATAAACTTTAACACAGATCAAAATTGGGAAATTGTTAAAGAATATAGGAACCAAGACGGATACGTTAACAGTAAAAAAGTAGAAGTAAGTTTTTATGATCAAAATGATGACGGTTCAATAGATGATCCTGACTTATTTGATGTGATAGTTGCTCCAGCTACAAATCCACTTTTGAAATATGTCTTTACTAAACGTGAAACTAGTAATCAAGGATTTAGTAAATTTAATTACTATCCGCAAAGTGCTGATATAAAAGTTGTTAATACAGAAACGGAGATAGGAGCATATTCTCAGTATAGTGACGGACAAATATTTTATATTATAGATCAACAGAATTTCAAAATTTTAACGTCAAACGCTTTGGTGTTATCAAACGATTACCTTGCTTACATAGGAAGAAGCGATATTAAGTTTCACTATATTCATAGTGCTAATGAAAGCAACAGAATAGATCCAAGTGCTTCTAACATTATTGACATTTATTTGCTTACCGCATCATACGATCAAACCTTTAGACAGTATCTGTCAGGAGCAATTAGCAACATGCCTTTGCCTCCTAGCAGTGACGAACTATTTCAACAGTACGGTACAAATTTAAACAAAGTAAAAGCAATAAGTGACGAAGTAATTTATCATCCAGTGAAATATAAAGTATTGTTTGGTTCTAAATCTACAGAAAATTTACAAGCAACTTTCAAAGTTGTAAAAAATACAGAAAATGTTGTGAATGATAATGATATAAAAGTAAGAATAATATCATCAATCAACAGATATTTTTCACTAACTAATTGGTCGTTTGGAGAAACATTCCATTTTACTGAATTGGCAACTTATGTAATGAATGAATTAGCACCAGACTTAACTAATTTTATCATAGTTCCTAAGTTAGGACAATTATCTTTTGGTAGTTTGTACGAAATCAAAAGTGAGAATGATGAAATTTTTGTTAGCGATGCCACAGTACAAGATGTAGAAATAATTGATTCGATTACAGCATCAAGAATACAAGCGTCAGGAGCAGTAGTAACAGCTACGAATACCACTAACGCTGGAATACAAAGTCAACCTTTGACTACAACAAGCACATCAACTACAACAAGCACATCAACTACAACAAGTTCAACTTCGTCGACTTCAAGTTCTAGTAGTTCATCAGGTAGTTCGGGAAGTTCAGGTAGTTCTGGTTCAGGCGGATCAGGATCAGGCGGATCTGGTTCAGGCGGAGGAGGTAGTTCTGGCGGCGGTGGAGGCTACGGTTACTAATGGCACAAGATGAAAGCGGAATCCCAGTAGGTAAAAACAATCAAAGAAGATCGGCAGATCTATTACCTAGATATTTCAGAACAGTAGCAAATAAGAAATTTTTATCTAGCACTTTGGATCAAATGGTTCAACCTGGTGCTATTGAAAAGGTTGATGGCTTTGTAGGACGTAAAGACGCAAAAGCATTCAAAACCACAGACAACTATGTCAGTGAAATCAGCAGAGATAGGGACGAATATCAATTAGAACCTGTAGCTGTGGTAGATGATAACTTAGGTAACACTAATTTTTACAGAGATTACAGAGACTATTACAACGCTTTGAAAATAAGAGGCGTTGATATAAGTGATCATAATAGGTTTAACTCACAGGAATATTATGCTTGGAATCCCAACATTAATTGGGATAAGTTTGTAAACTTTAGGGAGTATTATTGGTTACCGGGCGGCCCTGATGCTATTCCTGTATACGGAAGTTTTAGAAATGTAAAAAGCACATTTAAAGTTACAAAGCAGGTTAACGTTGATAACGATGCTTATGTTTTCAATCAAGAAAATCCAACAGGTAATCCTACGCTTACATTATATAAAGGACAAACATATAAGTTTGAAGTAGACACAGTTGACATGCCTTTTAGCATTAGAACATCTGTTGATCTTACTAACGATGACAATTTGTACAACAAGGGTATCACAGGACAGAAAGTTGAAAACGGTGTATTAACTTGGGAAATAGATTTAGAAAGCCCTGGCATATTGTATTATGTAAACGGCAATGATATAGAAGCGTCCGGACTTATTATAATAAAAGATATTATTGACAATACATTTTTAGATGTTGATGCCGATATTATTGGAAAAAAAGATTACACAATGACAAATGGAAAGCCTTTGTCAAATGGAATGAAATTAAAATTCTATGGTAACATTAATCCTTCAAAGTATCAAGATGGATACTGGTATGTTGAAGGAGTAGGAGAATCAATAAAACTTATTTCAGAAGCGGACCTACAAGTTAGTGCTGGATATCTACAAGATGTAGATATAGAATTTGACAATGCTGGATTTGATGATTTACCTTTTGATGATGCTGTTTCCTACGCAAACACAAAAGATTATATAGTTATCAATAGAGGGTCTAACGATAGGAACCAATGGTCAAGGTATAACAAGTGGACACACAAAGAGGTAATTGTTGCTACAGCAGAAATTAACGGCCTAGTGCCAGACTTAGATCAAAATTATAGAGCAACACGACCTATTATTGAATTTGATGCTGGTATAAAATTATTTGATTTTGGAACTTTTGCTAAACAAAGTGTTGACCTTGTTGATACTGTAACCAAAGATGTATTCAGTAACATAGAAGGAGCAACAGGTTACTTTATTGATGGCACAGAATTAGTTAAAGGTATGCGTGTTCTATTTACAGCAGATCCTGATTCGTTTGTTGCTGGAAAAATATATGAAGTTGATGTTATTAGCCACAATAGCAGATCTCAAATTACTTTAAAAGAAACTGCTGATACTACACCTCTAGAAAATGAAACAGTGCTTGTTAAAGCAGGTACACTTTACAAAGGTACAATATTTTATTATAATGGTACAACTTGGAAACAAGGACAAAACAAAACGTCAGTTAACCAAGCTCCTTTATTTGATTTATTTAATGATGCTAACATTGCTCTTAACACATTAGAGGGAAGCACATTTAAGGGTAATAAAGTATTTTCATACAAGCAAGGCACAGGCATAAATGACAAAGAATTAGGTTTTCCTTTATCCTATAGAACTATTGAGAACAGTGGAGACATAACTTTTGATTTTAATTTATTATCTGACACTTATCAATACGATGTTTTAGCAGATGTAGTTGTAGCAAGTACAGATACGGCATTACTAAGAAAATACACAAATAGATTAGATTATACAAATGTTTCAGGTTGGACAAAAGCAAAAGCTAAATCTATACAACCTGTTGTAGAACAGTTTACTACTGAAACAAGAACTAATAATTTTATTATTGATGTATACGAAAAAAGTGGTGATTTGAATGATCTTACAATTAAGGTATATGTAGATAATGTAAGACAGTACGGTACATATGAAATTGATAGAATTAACAGCTATGCTTATGTGAGGTTTCTAAAAGATCTAAGTAACGATCAGAAAGTTGTCATAGAAACCACTTCTTCCGCTCCAAAAAATTCAAAAGGTTTTTACAAGTTTCCTATAAACTTTGAAAAAAATCCTATGAACGAAAACGTTACGTCTTTCACACAAGGTGAAGTTTTAGATCATGTTTCTAGTATAGTGGACAACATAGATACATTTGAAGGTGTGTTTCCAGGCGTAGGAAACTTAAGAGATATAGGAAATGTTTCTCCCTTTGGTTTGAGATTCGTACAGCACTCCGGACCAATTAATCTTGCTTTGTTTAATTTAACAAACAAACAATATGACATGAACGAAGCAGTAGCAGATGCGGGAATAGAATATATTAGATTCAAAAGAGAATTTTTAAAGGTAGCAAATGAATTAGGTTTTGAAGGTGAAGATAAACAACACGTAGACAAGGTTCTAAGTAAGGTTTTTGAAACGTCAGTTAAAAGTGACGCATACTATTTTAGCGATATGGTTCCGTTCGGTGGCGATACGCTTATGGATTTTACTATTGAAGACGCATCACAAACAATATTTCCTATTACCAGAGCTGTTGATTTTACACAACTAAATGCTAACGCAATTTTAGTATATCTAGATGATAAGCAACTTTTAAAAGATAAAGAATACACAATTAATACTGAAGGATTTGTAGAATTAAAAATTGCTGTAAAAGCAAATCAAAATTTAAAGATATATGAGTATGAAAGCACAGACGGCTGTTGGATACCTCCAACACCTACAAAACTTGGCTTGTATCCTAAGTTTGAACCACAAATTATTTTAGACGATACTTACATTTCAACTATACCTGATTCAACAGGTCCATACAAGGTGTATGGGCGAGACGAAACTACTACAAAAAGTTACAAAGGAAAAACTGGTTGGTTCTATCCTTTATTTACAGACGAAGTATCCGCCCAAGCATATGACAAAAGCAAGGGAGGTACTGGACTAGCTCATACACATATCTTTGCTGGAGACAATAGAATATTCTACATGCCAAGTTCGTTAATGAGTCACGCAACAGTTGATGACAGAGAAATTACGGAATGGCCAGGATCCAGACCTGTCATACAAGGACACGACGGATCTATATGGAAATGTTTTGGAGATTTTAGAGATAACTTAATACTTGATTTAGAAAAAAGAATTTACAACAATCTAAAAATGGAGTATGATGAAAGTATTATTGACATACAAGATTTCTTAGATACAAAGGCTAATCCAACAGTATATGATAGAAAACGCACAGCTGATTTGATGATACCGGATTTCAACGCATGGTTGGAAACAGTAGGAAATCCAGATTATGTAAGTAATGAATATTATCAAAACGCAAATACTTTTTCATACAATTTTTATAGACACAGCACACCGGACAATGTAAGTATGTCAGGAGGTTGGAGATCGATATATAAAGATTTTTACAACACGGACAGACCACATAGTCATCCATGGGAAATTTTAGGATTCAAAATAAAACCAGATTGGTTTGACAGCGTATACGGTGAAGCACCTTACACAAGTAATAACTTGTTGCTTTGGGAAGACATGTCAAACGGTATAGTCAGAAAACCAAACACCAAGGTTTCTTATAGAAATAAATTTAAAAATACAGAAATATTGTCTTACATTCCAGTAGATCAAAAAGGAAAATTATTATCTCCAGTAGAAACAGGATATGCACGTGGAGGCATAGCAAGTAATTATGATGATGATTTTGTGTTTGGAGACGAAGCACCTGTTGAAACTGCTTGGAGAAGAAGTAGTCATTATCCATTCAGTTTAGTGAGAGCATGGATGTTATCTCAACCAGCACAATATTTTGGTTTAGCCTTTGATAGAAGTAGAATAGCTCGTAACGGAGCAGGAGCCTTAGTATACAAGGATACGTCTAAAAGAATAAACTTAGGAGAATTACAATTTCCTAATCTAGCTTCAGACGACTCTAGAGTATTGACAGCAGGACTTGTTAATTATATGCAGGCCTATCTAAAAGGAAACGACAGTGCTTCTTTCAAAACATACAAAACCCATCTTACAACACTACAAAATAAACTAGGGCACAAGATTGGCGGATTTACATTCAAAGATAAATTTAGAGTAATTCTAGACAGCAGAAATCCTAAAAACGAAGGTAACGTTTTTATTCCTGAAGAAAACTACAAAATTGTTTTAACAAAAAGTGTACCTTTAGAAGTTTATTCCTACAGTGGTATCCTTATAGAAAAAACTTCAAGAGGATTTATTGTAAAAGGTTATGATAATAATAATCCTAATTTTAAAATTTATAAAGTTTTAAAGAAGCAGACCGATCCGGTAGTCAATGTAGGTGGAATCAGTGAGACGTTCGTTACTTTTGCTCAAGGTAACAGATATGAAATAGGACAAATTGTAGAAGATAACGGAAATTATTTTAGAACAAAAATTGGACACACGTCTGGTTCTGGAATCAATCTTGATAATTTTCAAAAATTAGCAGAGCTTCCGACTGAAGGCGGAGCAGATGCTGTATTTTCTAGAAACTTTGAAAATACTATAAGTGAAGTTAAGTACGGCACGGTATATTCTACTATACAAGAAGTTGTTGACTTAATGCTAGGATATCAAAAATATTTGACAAGTGTTGGTTTTACGTTTGATGTGTTTAACCAGGATTTAGAAGAAATAGAAAATTGGAATCTAAGTGCTAAAGAATTTATGTTTTGGTCAACACAGAACTGGAGTGAAGGAGCTGTGCTTTCTATAAGTCCTTCTGCTAGACAAATTAACTTTAATAAACCTTTTACTGTTGTAGATAACATTTATGATAATTATTATCCTTATAGTTTGTTGAAAGCTGACGGAAAAAGACTGTTAGCAGATTTTGCCACAACAGAAAGAGACAATACTACTGAATTTGGCATTTACGTTAAAAATACAGATGAAGGAATCTACCATTTGAAAGTTCCTGTAATTCAAATAGAACATGCTATTGTATTTGATAACAAAACTGTGTTTAACGATGTTCTTTACAACAGACCGCAAGGATACAGACAAGAAAGATTAAAAATAAAAGGTTACAGATCTGATAATTGGAACGGTTCATTTAATGTTCCAGGATTTATTTTTGATGATGCTACGATTACTGAATGGACACCGTGGCAGGATTATAGCATAGGAGCTATTGTAAAATATAAGCAATATTTTTATTCAGCAAAATTTAATTTAACAGGTGCCGAAAAGTTTGATTCTAAGGGTTGGGTGCCTTTAGCTGACAAACCTCAGCAAGAGTTATTACCAAACTTAGATTATAAAGCAAGACAATTCTTAGATTTTTATGATCTGGATAGTGATAATTTTGATTCCGAACAACAAAAACTTGCTCAACACTTAATAGGATATCAAAAAAGAAAATACCTTGAAAATATAATAAACGATGACGTTGCTCAATACAAATTCTTCCAAGGTATGATTCAGGACAAAGGTACAAAGAATGTTCTAAATAAATTATTTGATAAACTAGGAAGTGCTAATAAAGAAAGCCTAGAGTTTTATGAAGAGTGGGCTGTAAGAGCAGGCAGATATGGAGCAACAGAAGGTAATGATCAATTTGAAGTATTGTTAGATGAAAGCCAATTTAGACTTGAACCGCAACCAGTAGAACTAGTAGACGAAATTAATCCGCAAGATACTACTCTTGTTTATAGATTAACACGAAACAATGTTTTCGTAAAATCTAAAAATTATGATCATAAACCTTTGCCTACGAAATATTTTAATGACGATAATATTTTTGTTAAATCAGCCGGGTATGTTAATCCTAACGATGTTTCTCTAAGTCTTGTAAGTTATGATGATATTCTTAATGAAACAATAGGAAATTTACAAGGCGGACAATATGTATGGACAGCATCTGGAAAAGAACAAATTACTTGGGCAGTATACAAATATGTGCCAGCTGATGTAGAAATACAAAGTGTTTCAGCAAGTCAAGGAAATACTTTTACGGTTACACTTGATAAGTATGCCGATTTTGCTGTAGGAGATATTTTAGGTATCAATGATATAGATAGTACTACTGACGGTTATTATAAAGTACAATCTACTTCGTTAAACGTGATTACTTTAGAACATGATGATGAAACAGATATAGAAGAAAACGAAACTACAAAAGGCTTTATAACTTTCTTTAAGAATGTTAGACTTTCAAGATTGGATGATGCTAATACTTCTATCAAGGGAGAAGGAGCAAAAACATTTAGTATAGGAAGCGAAAATCTAAATACGGATACCATATGGGTAGATGATGACGATACTGGTAGATGGCTAGTAGCAAAATATAAGCAAGTTTATGAATTAAAACCTAATATTTTAAACACTACGGCGGGACTTCTTGATAGTACCGAAAAAGATTTTGGTAATTCTATATCAACAACTGATAACAATAATACCTTAGCAATAACGGCTCCTAAAGATTTAAATGGTAGTGTGTATGTTTTCCAACGTCCTTCGGACAATGTAGAATTTGGCTTGTTACAACAGATAGATGATCAGGCATTTTATTATGATCAAAATGGAGGTTTTGGTACAGACGCCGCTTTGAGTCCGGATGGTAAGTGGTTAGCGATTGGTTCTCCAGAGGCAAGTAATGTAAGAAGTTACTATAAAGGTGATTACAAAGCCACTTCGGCCTATAACACAGGTGATATAGTTTTATACAACGAACAACTTTGGCAAGCAGATAGAAATATTGAATCTCAAGCAATTCAAACATTTGTCAATCATGCTAGTAATGCCCAGGCGGCTGAAAACGATTATAACACAGAATCATCATCGTATCCAGAAATTATTTACATGATGAGAGGTAATCCTAACATGCCTGCGGATGCTACCGATCATATTTTAATCAGGGCTGAAACACAGCAATGGGAAGGAACAAAAGCAGGAGATGTCCTAACATTAAAATGGAATAGATACACTACAAAAGCATTAGCTGGATTATCACCATTTAACAATGATGCTGTACTTAACGAAACATTTTTAAATGGCGATCACGTAATTGTAAACAAAGTAAAAATGGCAGTGGAAGTTATAAGTGCTTTAGACATTCCTAATCCAGGAGACGAAATCGTAACTGAAACAGCAAGAGCCAATGTAGCATATAGGTATGTTGATGCTGAAAACAAAATGATCATGTACCTGAATAATGTAAACGGACAACTTAACACAACAGGAACCATCACTAGGAATGGTGTGTTAGTAGGAGAGTTTACAACAGTAAATCACATTAATGATGATTATCACACAGGTTGGTGGCAAATTAATGTTGGTTCTAGTTTTAATACAACGAATATTATTGAAACCAATCCAAATCTTGTAGTAACAAACATAACACTAGCTGAAGAAGTAGGAAATATTGATAGAAGCAATTTTGCTAACATACTTGACACTTCAGTTTTACAATCAGTAAGCGAACCTACTAGAGCATCGTACATTGCTAAATTAAGTCATTATGACGGATCAACTTCATCAGCAGTTGTAGATTCAAGATGGGTAGCAAGATTACCAGCAGGACAAAGCACAGCTTTCACAGCAGGAGACAAACTAAGATTTTGGATTAACAGTCTTTACGACAACGGAGTGAGGCAAGATCCAGAACCTGTGCTTAATCTATCATATACATACTTGAATGACACAGAACACACAGTTGCTGATGTATGGAGTGGATACATTGAGGTTAGACTTACTAATGCTGATATCAATGGTGATCCTTTCTTACCAAATGTAGGAGATACTGTAACAGAAACATCAACAGGAAGCCAAGCTGAAGTTGCGTTTATAGAAAGAGATTTTGCTACAGCTAAGGTATATCTAAAAAATAGAAATGGTATTTGGCCTAAAGGTGGACAATATGGTGAAGCAACAGACTTAACTTATATTGAACAAGGATCAACAGTGAGAACTACCGGGCCTATTAACAGCAGTCATTTTGAAAATAGTATATCTGGTCCGTTAGTTGTTATTGATAAGCAGGCTAATATTCCTGCTCCAACACCAACAGGTGCTAATATATTACAAGATTTAGAATATTGGGTGTACAAACAATACACAATTGAAGGAGTAGAAGATCAAGCAACACCTCCTGGACCTATTAACTTAGACTGGAATAGAACTTATAATATTCCGTTAGCCACAGGTGGAACAGGGTCTGGATTAGATAGACAAGGTGCTTTTGCTATTTACGAAAAGCGTGGATCACAATTCCAATTTAAAAATTACTATACAGTAGCTAATTCTATGAACGGAAGAAGGCTAGGTCATAAAATAAAATTTATAAAAACAGCCGCAGATACTTACAAACTTTTTGTCCTTGCTAAAGGAGACGGTACGGAAACAAATGAAGGAAGGATTTATATATTTGATAAAGATGCTAATAATGATTTTGTGATAGCATCTGAAAATAAATTTAGAGGCTTCCATAATCTAACATCAACATATTTTGAAGGTGATATTGTAAGATTTGGTAATACAATCTATGAAGCAAAAACTAATCTTGTGCCTGGACCATTTGATCTAGCAGGTTGGACAAGCAAAGATCAAGGATTAGATTTACTAGGATATGTTCCTAACGATACTAATTTTAGTTTGACTGAAAGCACGTTAGAGCAAAAATTCTTAGAAGAGTTCGGCGGAGACTTTGATGTAAGCTCTGATTCAAATGTACTTGCATCTACAGCAAGATATTTAAATGCTGATGATAGTAGTATTCCGAATAGAAGAGTAGTAGTATATAGAAAAAATGGTAACCATTATGAGTACAGTCAATTATTAGAGTCTGAAGATATTACAGAAAATTTTGCTAATACAATAGCTGTATCCGAAGATGGTAAAAAGATTGCTGTTGGTGCTCCTAATAATAGTCAAGAAACTGTCAGAGGAGGTTGTGTTTACATCTATATACAACAAGGAACTAAATTCGTCAAAACACAAACACTACGTCCGATTGATAAAACAAGTAACACAAGATTCGGACAAAAGATTGATTTTGATGGAAACACATTAGCTATTACATCTAAAGGCGGCGACTTAGAAAGAGTTACTACTTTTGATAATAACACCACAGTGTTTGACAACAACAATACCGAATATAAATTAATTGATAATGACAGCGGATTAATAAGCATTTACGAAACACTAAATGACAGTCTTCTTTACAGCCAAGATTTCACCTATGATAAAGACACACAAGACTTTGGTTCTAACATGTTGGTGAAAAAGAATCATGTGTATGTAGGGCTTCCTAAGCAACCTGTTTCAATTAACAATGATATAGATAAAGGACTGGTAGCAGAATACAGAAAACCATTGACTTCTAAATCTTGGACTATAGCAAGAAGCCCAGTGTTACCAGCAGATACAGAAAAATTCAAGGGTGTGTATTTGTACAACAAGACAGATAACAGTCTCGTTACATATCTTGATTACATTGATCCATTACAAGGAAAAATTGCCGGTCCAGCAGAACAGGAAATTAGTTTTAAAACAAGTTATGATCCTGCGAAATATAATGTAAGCACTACATCAGGAATAATAGCTGATAGTTTGGATTATACAACTGATAAATGGATTGGAAAAGTTTGGTGGGATATAGATAGTGGAAGATTTATAAATCATCATCAAGGAGATATATTAGAATCAACTGCTAACTTTAATAAGTTATTTCCTAACACATCGGTAGACGTTTATGAATGGGTAGAAACAACTTTAAAACCTAGTGAGTGGGACGCTCAATCAGGAACAGAAGAAGCATTGACACAAGGCATAAGTGGTACTTCCAAATATGGAGATTCTACATATTCAACTCGCAGAAGATATGATACAGCTTCGTCAACATTTACAACATACTATTACTATTGGGTAAAAAATAAAGCAACATTACCTGAAGTAGCTTCAAGAGTGACAACAGCAAAAGATGTAGCTGGTTATATTACAGATCCAGCAAGTCAAGGATATAGATTTGTAGCAATGTTAGGAAACAATAGATTTTCATTGTATAACTGTGAATCATTTGTTAAAGACAAAGATATTGGAATAAGTTTCAATTGGTGGACCATATCTAATCAAGAACAAAATACGCACAACGAATATCAACTTGTTACTGACGGATTAGAAGTAAGTGTTCCGAATAGAGAAATAGAACGTAAATGGTTTGACAGTTTAGTAGGATTTGATTTGAATGATCGTCCTGTACCGGATTTAGATTTACCAGTTAGACAAAGATATGGAAACTTGAACGATCCTAGACAAGGTTGGTTTATAAACAGAAGTGAAGCTCGTAAAGAATTTATTGAAAGAACAAATAAAACCCTTAAGACAAAATTAATTGTTGATGATAAAGACTTAACAGATCTTGTTAAAGTAGATCCGCAACCTTCATTGGTAACAGGAAAATATGATACAACATCAGACACATACGCTGAATTAAGATTTGTAAGTGTAGCAAGAGTAAAACCTGCTACTATGACACTTGAAATCGAAAACGGTAGTATTGTAAATGTATTAGTTACTGATCCTGGACAAGGGTACTTAACACCTCCAACCTATACAATAAAAGATTCAACAGGTACAGGTGCTATACTTACATTTACTCTTACATCCGGAGGATCGATTGATACAGTAACTATTACTAATCCTGGATCAAACTATACTGCTCCTACAATAGAGATAAGAAGATTTAGTGTGTTAGTAAAAGCAGATGAAACTGTTGGAGGCAAATGGGCTATTTTTTCTTATGCTAATGAAGAATGGACAAGAACATTAACACAATCATATGATACAACAGCATATTGGGAATACGTTGATTGGTACGCGGCAGGATATAACCAATTTACTCCTTTGAGCTTTACAATTGATGCCAGCTATCAATTATACGGTTTAGATGATGAAATAGGTAACGTAATCAAAATTCAAAACGTTGGTACAGGCGGTTGGCTCCTTTTAGAAAAAATTGATACGCAAGATACAGAAGACTATACTGTAAATTACAAAACTATAGGAAGACAAAACGGAACAATTAGATTTAAAGAAAGTTTGTATAATGTAAAAAGTGCTAACGTTGCTTATGATAGTGCCAGCTTTGATAAAATATTTTATGATACAGAACCTGTTGAAGAAATGCGTGTTATCATTGACACTATTAAAAATAAAATATTTGTTGATGATTTAGCAATTCATTGGAACGAATTATTCTTCGCAAGTATCAGATATGTGTTTAAAGAACAGCCTTCGGTAGATTGGGTTTTCAAAACAAGTTTCATAAAAGCAAAACACAATGTTGGCGAACTTGATCAAAGAATTACTTTTAAAAATGACAGTCTAGCAAGTTATGAGGACTATGTACAAGAAGTCAAACCTTATAGAACTAAGATAAGAGAATATTTAAGTTCGTATGAAAAAATAGATCCTTCTTCAACTGTGGTTACAGATTTTGATTTACCGCCTGTTTATAATGAACTGGAAGGAAAAATTACACCACAATCGATACAAGTTATAGATAATCAAGTTGTATCTGGTTTTTCTGAAGTAACAAAATATCCTAGCAAACACTGGTTAGACAATGTAGGCTTTGAACTAGAGTCTATTAATATAGCGGACCAAGGTAGTAATTATTTAGAACCACCAGTACTTAAAATTACAGGTGGAGGCGGCTCTGGAGCAGAAGCAGTAGCATATATCGGTAATGGAAAGATTAGTGCTGTTAAGGTGACCAAACCAGGTTCGGGATATCTTTCGCAACCAACAATTATTGTAGAAGGAACTATTGCTGACGGAGGAACAATAGCAAGATTAAGTCCAGTGCTAGGTGGCGGCAAAGCAAGGTCGACTCATTTACGTTGTAAATTTGATAGAGTCACAGGAACGTTTTTATTCTCAACACTGGATCAGACAGAAACATTTACTACATTACCTAATCAACAAATTTTTAATTTAAAATGGCCAGTACAGTTAGTGAATACACAAATTACTGTTACTGTTGATGGATTAGAATCACTTAGAAGCGAATACGTATTTGATAATATTTCTGATACCTCAAAGGGTTACTCAAGAACATATGGTAGAATAACATTTACGGAACCACTTGCTGTAGGAAAAACAGTTGTAATAAAATATAATAAATCTCCTGATCTACTACAAGCACAAGATAGAATTAATTTTTATTACAATCCTACAACGGGAATGTTAGGTAACGATTTAGGACAATTATTAGACGGAATAGACTATGGCGGTGTTGAAGTAAGCAGTTACAGTTTTGGAGCAGGAACAGGATGGGATTCAGATGCTTGGTTTACAACTACATATGATACTTTTGATACAACATTTGATGACGAAATATTCCAAATGGACGGTAGCACAGAAGTGTTTACTCTAAGTAAGCCTTTAGAAAATAATGTTGTATACAACGTTTATCTAAATGGCACAAGAATAGATGATCCTAATTTTGGTACAGCTAATCAAACTAATACAAAAGCTGTTATGTCTAGCATTACAGGCGACGGTACAAGTAATACAATTACAATTGAAAATACCGTACAAAAATTTAAGGCAGATGACGTAGTTGTATTTAGAAAAACAACATCTGATGGTTCATTCTTACCTGATCCAAGATCTTACGATACTGTATTAAGTGGAGGTGACTTACAGTTTAGTACAGCAAAAGGTTTAAATCCTGAAGAAATTATTGTTGATGGTGACGGCTTTGTAACACCAACTACATCAAAAGGTCCTGAAGAACAAGTTCCTGGACAGGTGCTTGATACTGTAAACATCAGTGTATATCATAGACCAACTTCTGGAGGTAGTGTAATATCAAGTAACTGTTATAATGCTGACGGAGTTACAAATTCATTTGGTTTTGGCATCCAACCACAAAGCGAAAACGGATTATTTGTAAGACTAAACAAAGTTATACAAAACAAGAATTTATTTACTGTTGACTATAAAAATAAAACAGTAAGTTTCAATAGTATACCTACACTAGGATCTGAAATAAATGTTATCAGTGTAAGTGGTAACGGAGAAAATATTGTTGAGCAAGATGAATTTGTTGGAGATGGAAGCACAGTACAATTTGTAACGAAAGCAAGATGGTCTACAAAACTTGATTACATTGCTACTGTAGATGGAGTAGAAGTAGAGTCTGTATTAATAAGTAGTGAAGATAGCACAGAAGATCCTAAAGCAGTAATTCGGTTTGGTGCGGCACCAAAAGATTTGTCTATAATAAACTTTGCTATATATGACAAAGCTCAGAGCTTCAGTAAGATCGAAACACAAGAGTTTACTGGAGATGGAAGTACGGTTAACTTTACATTGACAAATACACCTTACAGCAGTATACCTGCTTCACATAATGTAATTGTTAAAAAAGGCAACAAGATCTTAAACGCAGGATACAATCAACAATTTGATGTTAAAGTTAATCAAAGAGAATACTATATGGAAATTTGGCAAACACCTATCGGAAGTTTTGACAACTCAAACGTGCTTGCCACATTAAATGGACGTGAACTACAAATCGCTACTGAATACAATATCCGACCTGCGAACAGCAGTATTATTTTAGAACCAGGTATCGGTTCAGACGGCGATGTATTAGAAATTTATATTAGAGATGACGGCGATTATGCTTTTGGAAGCATTCAAGTTGTTAATAATCAAAATGCTTGGGTAGCAACACCAGGTACATTACAATTAAAGACTGCTCCAGGTTTAGGCGAAAAGATTGAAGTGTTTACATTTAGCAAACACGATATTCAAGATTTTGAAAGACAAAACTTTGATGTTGTAGCCAGAACAGTTTTATCTGTTGGCACTGAAGATCATATTCAATATAATCACATTAAGGCAGGATTGGTTGAACTACGTAAACCTGCTATCGATGCTCAGTTTGTTTGGTTTATTGTTAACGGTGAGTTAAAGACACCAAGTGTTGATTATAAACTTACAGATGACAAAAAGTTTGTAAAATATAATAATCCTTTAGCAGACAATGATGTAATTGAAGTCATACAATTTAGTTCAGATGGACCAGTTACACCTAAGTTTGGATTTAGTCAATTCAAAGATATTTTAAATAGAAATATTTACAAAAGACTAGGAGACAAAGCACCGTTGAAATTAGCAAAAGATCTTTTGATAACTGATAAAGAAATTTCTTTGATAGATGCGTCAACTATAAGTGCTCCTGATAAAAACAGTGGTATTCCAGGAATAATATTCATAAACGGTGAAAGAATTACATATTTGATTAAACAGGGTAATGTACTAAAACAATTACAAAGATCAACACTTGGTACAGGTGCTCCTGATGTACATTTTGCTGGAAGCGATGTTTATAATCAGGGCGTACAGCAAACAGCACCTTATGTTGATAAAACTTTGACAGAAGATTTCATAGGTGACGGGTCAACATCAGTTTATGAATTGGCGTTTACACCTAAAACAGTTAACGAATTTGAAGTATTTGTGGCCGGAAAAAGACTTAGAAAAAATGCTATAAGTATGTTTGATCCAACTCTCGATCAGGATAGTCCTGAAGCAGATGTTGTATCTCCGGCACAATTTAGTGTTAATGGAACAGATAACTTGCTTACATTAACAAATATACCGGCTGATGGAGCCAAAATCCAGGTTATTAGAAGGCAAGGACAAGTATGGTCTGATACTGGAGTAGCATTAAATGACTCAGAAAGTTTGGTAGCACGTTTCTTTAAAGCGGAAAAGGTGGAGCTACCAAAATAAATACAGTTGTAGGAAAGTGATATGATTGACAAAATAAACGAAGATAATGGAGTGTTACTTCAAGGACATATCAAGATTTTTGATCCCACAAACGGGGAAATAATTGTTGATAAGCGTAACGCAATTCATTACGAAAATATGAGTATTTCCCTTGCTGAAAGTTTAGGAAATGCTGGAGAAGGATTCATTTACCAAATGGCTTTTGGTAATGGTGGGACAAGCATTGATCCTACAGGTATTATTACCTATTTGACTCCAAACAGTACTGGTACTAACGCTAGTTTATACAACCAAACATTTGTTAAAGTTGTAGATGACAGAAGTGTTAATAATACAGATCCAGCAAGAAATAAAATAGAATCAAGGCACGTAAGTGGAACAAACTATACAGACATTCTTGTAAGTTGTTTATTAGATTACGGTGAACCAGCAGGACAAGATGCTACAGACAATGCTACTAACGCAGACAGTTTATATGTGTTTGATGAATTAGGATTGGTAAGTTATAGTGCTTCTGGACAAGGAAGACTACTTACGCATGTAATTTTCCATCCGGTACAAAAAAGTTTAAATAGACTAGTACAGATTGATTATACTGTGCGTGTACAAAGTTTGACAGGATTTAACGAATAATGGCTTATACAATAAATTACTCAGACAGCAACAAAGGTACTATTTCTATTGAAGACAGTACAATCAATCAACAGACTAGCTTGGATATTCCAGGAAGAAATACAACAAGCTATGGCTCTGTTATAGCTGAGAGTTTTTTACATCTGCTAGAAAATTTTGCTAACGCAAATTCGCCACGTAATCCTGTCCAAGGACAGCTTTGGTATGATAGTTCAACAGGTGTAAATGCGTTAAAGTTATATGACGGTACTAGTTGGGTAAACGCAGGAGGACTTAAAAAAGGAAACAGTTCACCTGATGTGGCGACAGCATTGGCCGGTGACCTTTGGGCAGACACAGCAAACAATCAATTATACATTTTTACAGGATCAGGATGGACATTAGTTGGACCAGAATACAGTGATGGTTTATTAACAGGAGCAAAACCTGTTGTAATTACAGGTAAAGATGAAGTCAATTACACAGTATTACAAACAGAAGTTCAAGGTAATGTTGTTTCAATTTATTCAACAAAACTATTTGAACCAAAAAGTACAATTACAGGTTTTCAATTTGTAAGACCTGGTCTCAATCTATCAACAGCAAATATTGGTGGAGTAGGTGTAGGTAAATTTTATGGAACAAGTGAAAAAGCAGAATCACTTGTAGTATCCGCAGATGAATTACCAGTTGCGGCAAGTAAGTTTTTAAGAAGTGATAAACTTTCTACAACAAATGAACAATTAGTAATCAGTAATGATGCTGGTCTAAGAGTAGGACAAGGTGCCACAATTACTTTTGATGTTCAAGGTACATCAGGAGTGCTTTCAAATTTAACATCTGGTGCTCCTATTGATTTTAAGGTTAACAATTTAGGAACACAGGCAAACGTTATTAGAATTGACTCAACAGAAAAAGTTGGTATCAATACATTATCACCTGCTGAGGCATTAGACGTAGCAGGGTCAATACAAGCAAGTAACAATTTAATTGTACAAGGTACAACTGATAGCACCAGTATAGGAACAGGTGCTGTTAAAATTTCCGGCGGTGTTGGAATAGGTAAAAAACTTTTTGTAGGCGGCACAGCAAACATAGCTGGCACAAGCACAACAGGCTCTATCGAACCTAGTGCTACACAAACATTTAATTTAGGATCATCAGACAAGCGTTGGCAAACAGTTCATGCTGTAGAATTTAGAGGAAATCTTGTTGGTAACATTACAGGTACACTTGTAGGTGGTGCGGCAACAGCAAATAAACTTACTAGTGCTTCTACATTTGAATTATCTGGAGATGTAAGTTCAAATCAAATTACTTTTGATGGACAAACAGGTGGTACTACCAAAGTATTTACAACAGCAATTAGTAACACCTTTATTGCTAACAAAACACTTGCTACTGTGCCTAGACAAGACGATGAAGTTATAATTAACAGAGTATCAGGTGACGAAACTGGAGTATTTAAGATATCTCAAGCAACACTTGTAAGTTCAGTGCCTATTATTCCAATTGGTACTATTGTACCTTTCGCAGGAACAACGATTCCATCGGGTTGGCTACTTTGTGATGGTAGAGAATTGCTTATTGCTGATTACAATCCTTTGTATTCTGTCATAGGATTTCAATTTAAAGATTCAGGACAAGTACAATCAGGAAACTTTGGTTTACCAGATTTTAGAGGAAGATTTCCACTAGGTGCTGATAACATGGGAGGCACAAGTGCTAATAGAGTTACTGATGTTAACGCAGATACAGTTGGTTTAGGATCTGGATTTGAAACTAGAACGATTGACGTTAAAAATTTACCAGAACACGAACATGATTTAAGATCACCAAAAGGTGCTCAGTTCTACGTAATACTAGACGATAGTGGCGCTCCGCAGGATGCTGATACAATTCCGTATGATGCTCCGACAGGTACAAATGCTGGACAGGCAAGAACTTCGTCAGGTGGATTATTGAACAGAAGAAATATTCAATACAATCAACAAACTGGTATTGAAGAATTTGAAACTTTCGATATAACAGAGTTAGGAACTCCATTGAACACAATGAATCCATTCTTGACAGTACAGTATATCATTTACGCGGGGATAGCATAATGCCTTATCAAATTAATAAAACAAATGGTACATTACTTGTAAATCTAGCTGACGGACAAATAGATACTACGTCTACAGACATCACGCTTATAGGAAAAAACTATTCTGGATTTGGTGAAGCAATAAACGAAAATTTTGTTACAATGCTAGAAAACTTTGCTAGTTCTAGTGCGCCATCAACTCCACTAGCTGGACAAATTTGGTGGGATACGGGAGATTCAAGACTTAAAGTTTATACAGGTACTTCTTGGACAACAGGTGGAGGTCCAATTGTACAACCTACACAACCGTCAATGGTTGCTGGTGACATGTGGATCAATAATGATCAAAACCAACTTTACTTTTTTGATGGAACAGATTTAGAATTAGCTGGTCCTATTTATAATTCATTCCAAGGACGCTCAGGACCCGAAGTAGTTACAGTTTTAGATAGTACAGGTACAAGTAGAACCATTGTAAAATATTGGGTAGGCGGAACACTTGTCGGCTTATGGAGTAAGGTAGCTTTTGCTCCGCAAAACATAGATACTATTCCAAACTTTACAGGCAATGTTGTAAAAGGCTTCAACGTTGCTGACAGCGATTTTATTTTTGCTGGAACTGCTACATCAACACAATCACTTGTTGATTCACAGGGCGTTATAAGAACTGCTAATCAGTTTTTAGCTAGTGACTCAGATGATTCAACTTCTGGTGCTTTATCAGTTAGAAATAACAATGGAATGACAGTTGGGTTGACAGATAATGTCAACATGAAAGTTACAAACTTAGGTGTGGTTACTGAAAATAATGTGTCTGGTGAAGATTACATTATTAGAATGACGACTAGTTTAGGTAAAAGAGATGCTGTTACGATCAAGTCCACTGAAGGAAGAGTAGGAATATTTAATTCAAGTCCTGCCGCAACCTTAGATGTAGCTGGTGATGTTAAAATTAGTGGTGATTTGACAATTACAGGAGCAACAACAACAGTTGACTCGGCAACATTAAGAGTAGAAGATAAAAACATTGAACTAGCAATTGGTTCAGATAGCACATTATTAAGTGACTCCCAAGTAGACCAAGCTGGTATAATTGTAAAATCCGCAGGCGGCGATAAAGAATTTTTATGGAGACAAGCAACAAACTCTTGGACCACTCCAAATAGCATAAATTTAATTACTGGTGCTAAACTAAAAGCAAACGGAGTAGACATTATTGACGGAACAGATGCTCCAGGTATTACATCTATTGGTAATCTTACATCTGCTAACATTGGTAACATTAGTTTCACAGGTGGAATAGGAATAAGCACAGGAGTAGCTGACGGATCAGGAAATGGCTTAAATTTAACACTAGCTGGAAACATGAACTTTGTGACACCGAGAAAAATTTCTGGTGTGGCAGATCCTACAGCAAATCAAGATGTTGCTACAAAAGCCTATGTTGATACAAGTATTAAAACTGAAATTATACCAATTACTTTAGATGTTACAGGATTAGGCACAGGCGGTACATTACATACTAATATTGCTACAATATTGAATGATATAGCACCAGCGGTAAACAAACAGAATGGTTCTGAAGCTAGAGTACATTGTACAACTACAACAGGTGCTACAGCTACACTATCTGCGGCAAACTTGAACGCTAGTTTCAACAAAAGTTTAGAAGTAGTACAAAAATTAGACGGTAGCGGAGCAGATGATGGATCAGCATCCGTAATTGGAGACGCTACATTTAACGATGTTACTGGTGCGATTACGTCAACAGTTGCTAGAACATTGAAGTTATTTAGGGTAACGGGCGGAAATTGGACTTATATCCAAGACCTAACTCAGGGCGTAATCATATAAATACATGTAACTAATGATTAGGGGTTATAGATGGCATACGTAATTAACTTAACAAATGGGTCGCAACTAGCAACAGTTGAAGACGGAACCATTGACCAGAGTACTTCGTTAAAGCTAGTAGGTAAAAACTACGCTGGTTATGGTGAGATCCAAAATGAAAACTTTATACACTTACTAGAAAACTTTTCAAGTGCTAATCAACCAGCCGCTCCGTTGAGTGGGCAGATTTGGTTTGATAGCGGAGCAAAGAAGCTAAGATTCTACGATGGTACTAAATTCAGGACTACTACAGGTGCTGAAGTAGGAACTACACAACCAGTTGGATTAACCACTGGTGATTTTTGGTGGGATAGCGGTAACAATCAACTTTACGCACAAAGCTCAGATGGTGGATTTATCCTAATCGGTCCACAGAGTGTTGGTGATACAGTTACAGCAATGGTTACAGCCCAGGTAAGAGATACAACACAAACAAACAGAACAATTATTAAAGGTACTGTTGAAGATGCTGTTGTGTTTATTATTAGTTCAGCAGATTTTACAATAGATGCCACAGATCCAACAAACGTTATTACAGGCTTTGATGATATTCATCAAGGTTTGACTTTAAGAAACACAACATCAGGTACAGATGGAATTACTTCAGGAGCACAAAGATTCTGGGGTACAGCTACAAATGCTGAAAAACTAGCAGGACAACCAGCAAGTGCTTACGCATTGGCAGGTAACGCTAACTTCTCAAGTATTGCTAGATTCGCTGACGCAGGTTTTACTGTAGGTGACGCTAATGATTTAGCAGTCTTCATTGATACAGCAAGTCCAGGAAATGAAGGTGTTATAGATAACACAGTAGGTCAAAAAATTAGGTTCAAGGTCAAATCCGGAGGCGGAGTAACAACAGAACCATTCCATATTTCAGCAATGGGTATTATGCCTACGCAAACTTCTACTTACGATATTGGTGACATTAACTACAGATTTAGAAATATTTACGCTACATCATTTATTGGATTAGCAACAAACGCAACTAACTTACAAGTAGGTTCTAATTACAGAACAGGCGATGTTAATCCTACCAACAATACTGTAGCAGTAAGAGATTCAAGCGGAAACATATCAGCAAACGTGTTTAATGGTATTTCAACAAGTGCTAGATATGCTGACTTGGCTGAGAAATATGTAACAGATAAGAATTATCCTGTGGGTACACTTATTCAAATAGGTGGAGAAGCAGAAGCAACAGCATGTGAAAATGAGCATGGTATTTGTATTGGTGTAATCAGCACCAAACCAGCTTACTTAATGAACTCAGAAGCAGAAGGACAAGCTGTAGCTTTAGTCGGAAGAGTACCTGTTAGAATAGTAGGTCCGGTAAATAAAGGGGAGCCTGTACATGTAGCAGAGAATGGTACAGCAAGTGTTGACGGAAAAGGAGACATGATCGGTATTGCTCTTGAAAGCAACGACAGGCACGAAGAAACTTTAGTTGAGTGTATTTTAAAGTTATAAAATAAAGGAAGTAAGATGGCAGTAGGCGATACAATTACAGCGGCAAGATATAATATTATCAGAGCTAGAATAAACGCTGTATTAGGACTTGGAGCAGGTGATGAAGGATACGGACAAGCTGTACAAAGTACAACCGTAGCCACTGGAGCAACTGTTACAGCCCAGCACATGTCTAATCTATTCTCAGATATAAACAGGTGTAGAGTACACCAAACAGGATCAGCAGTAACTCAAATTGCTGAACCTTCAGTAGGAGATACTATTGAAGATAGTAATACTACTACAAAAGAAGGTTATGTTCAGTATGAAGATATTAGTATCACAGCTCAAGCCGCTAGATTAACTGCCGCGGCAAGCCAATTAGGTTTAGAATCAGGCACATCAAGCGTAACCAATACAAATTGGTCTAGTGATATAAATCATGTCTTTACAGTTACTTTCCCAGGTTATTCTGTTACTAACGGTGATGGATCCGTTACAACTATTTCAGCAACAGACCATATGAGAGTATTTTTCAACGCAGGTGGTACAATCAATTTGAGTGGTTCTATTGGATCTGGTTCTTCACCAATTAACAATGACTGGCGTAATTTGATGACAGCAGTTGGCACAGTAGTTTTTGGAAGAAGCTCAACAAGTAATGGATCAACAGGATCTTCATATGGATATTCTAACTTACCAGGAAGTTACGTTACTATATTCAACAAAACAGCATCTGCTTACAGTGCCAATGATTATCTTATTGAAGCACGAAAGAGTGGTAATGTGTTAACGTTCAGAGTAACATTTAATGAAGATAAAGGCGGTAATCCAAACTTTGACGAAGCTGTAACAGCCACAACCACAAGTACAGCACAATTAAAAAGACCCAACAACAGCAACTCTGTTGATGTTCCAGCACCAAGTTTCAACACTACCAACGGTTTATAAGGTTAAATAGTTATACCATAAACTAGGAGTATAACTATGGACGAAGCCTTGGAAAAAGCATTGGAATTTTCCAATTTCACAGCAACACTGAATGGACAAAAAAGAATCCTACACGAAAAATATTTGGATGACCTAGTTTTATATTATGGAAATGGTAAATTTAGCATTAGTAAAGAAACACTCAACTTTGCTCATATGCTTATATCTAGCAATATCAATAACACAATTTTAGTTGATGATAATAAAACTCCGATTAATATTGAGGACATCAAAGATTTTCATAAACTCGCATTACAAAAATATGCTGACGCAACAGCCAAATATCTAACAGCCTACAAAGATCTGAGTACTAAAAGAAGTGTAGAGAGTTTAGTAGATGTCTAATGGTGTATTATGTTTTGCCCATAACAATGGAAAAATTGATTACTTAAAACAAGCAGTATTCTTAGCAAAACGTGTAAAACAACATCTTGACCTACCAACTAGCGTTGTCACTTCAACTCCTAATGATCTAACAGATGAGGATAAAATTGTTTTTGACAATGTCATAAAAGTAGAAGATCAAAATTCTAATTTGAAAAGATATTACAATGGCACTCTTCATCATCACCAACTTATCTTTAAAAATGCTTCAAGATCTGAAAGCTATGATCTTACACCATACGAAAACACCATAGTATTAGATACAGACTATATTATATGTAATGATAGCTTTACACATTGTTTTTCGCAACAGAAAGATTTTTTAATTTATGAAGATGCGATAGATTTGTGTGAATGGAGAAAATTACCTGAGTTTGATTACATAAAAGACACTGGTATCAAATTTTATTGGGCAACATGTTTTTATTTTAAAAAGACCACTGAAACAAAAATATTTTTTGATTTATTAAAACACATACAAGCAAACTACTCTCATTACAGAAAAGTTTATAATTTGGATAAAACTTTTAGGAATGATCATTTGTTTAGTATAGGTATTCATATGATGAATGGATTTCAAACAGGAGACTGGGCAGGACATCTTCCGGGAAAAATGTATTATTCATTAGATAGAGATTTTGTATGTTCTATTGAAAACAATTATGTAAAATTACTTTTAGAAAAACAAAATTATCAAGGAGAATATGTTCTTACGTCTACAAAAGATTGTAACGTACACCTTATGAATAAATTTAGTTTAGCGGAGCATGTAAATGGATAAAGGTTATCTAATGATTGCTATGGGAGATGATTATGTGTTACAAGCCTGTTTGTTAGCATTAAGCATAAAGAAAACACAAAAAATTAACAATGTTAGTTTAGTTACTAGCGATGATGTTCCAGAACAATATGTGAGTTTGTTTGATAAGATAACAAAAGTTCCGTGGCACGATGACTCAGATAGTTTTTATAAAACAGAACATAGATGGAAAGCATTTCATGTTACACCTTACGAAGAAACTGTAGTTCTTGATACTGACATGATATTTTTAAATGATGTAAGTCATTGGTGGAAATATTTTTCAAAAAACGACATTGGATTTTTAACTGATATAAGAGATTACAGAAATAAAAAAATAGATGTAAATCCTTACAGAAAAACATTTGAAGCAAATAGCTTACCTAATGTGTATTGTGCTTTTCATTATTTTAAAAAAACTGATCCTGCTTTAAAATATTATGAAAAATTAAAACTTGTCTGTGAAAATTATAAAAGATTTTACAAGGTATATGTTCCTAAGCACATGCCCGAAACAAAAAGCATGGATGTTAATCATGCGATATGTTTATTGGATTCTGGTATAGAAGATTACACAGTTTATTCGGCTAACATGATTCACATGAAAAGCAAAGTTCAAGGATGGAATAATCCTTCTGACACCTGGATGGATTCTGTTCCTTTTTATCTTGATGAAGAATTCAATCTGAAAATAGGAAATTACAATCAACATGGTTTATTTCATTATACTGAACACAACTTTTGTAAGAAAACAATAGGAGCATACAGTGAAGCACGTTAAAGTACATACTCCGCAATACGTTTGTTTTAATCAAAAAACAGGAGATATTTTTAGTATTGGTCCTGCTATCGCACCAGGATACGAATATTTTGAAGTTAGTGAAGAAGAAGTAGAACCAATTAAAACCTATAAAGAAAAAATGACAGACTATGTAGTGGCATATGACAGAGAAGCAAAACAGTTTCTTTTGAGAAAATTAGCACTTGCCGACATAGGCGAAGTTTTTGGAGAAGTCCAAAATAAAAATGAAGTTGATACGTTTTACGATGTGCTATTGTCAGTTGACAAAACTCAAAAAAAATGTTATATTACAACTGGTTTAGAACTGATTGATATGATGAAAACAACCAATGTAAATCTTGCTAAACAGATAACTTTTAGCTTTACTAAAAAAGGAGATCCACATATTTTATACGATACAGTGACTTTTGATATTAGGAGTAAAGAAAAACAATCTATTTGTATCAAAGATACTTACAGCATCTTTACTGATAGTGATTTAGCTAATTGTGTATATGAGGAAGTATAATGAAAGTAAAAATAGCAGAACTTGATATAATTTATTTAAGTTACGATGAACCAAACGCAGAAGAAAATTATGCCGATCTGCTTACAAAAGTTCCATGGGCAAAACGTGTACACGGAGTCGAAGGTTCAGATGCGGCACATAAGGCTTGTGCTAAATTATCAGAAACAGATAGATTTGTTACAGTTGATGGTGATAACACAATCAAACAAGAATTTATTAATCAAGTATTAGACTTTGACGAACATACAGATTTGAAACATAGTGTAATCAGTTGGTGTGGACTTAATACTATAAATGGATTAATGTATGGTAATGGCGGATTAAAATGTTGGCCAAGAGAATTTGTGCTAGAAATGAAAACACATGAAGCGGCAGAGTCTGATAAAGCACAAGTAGATTTTTGTTGGGAACTAAATTATATTCAACAAAATAGTTGGTACAGTTTTGTTCATAATAATAAAACTCCACAACAAGCCTGGAGAGCAGGGTTTAGAGAAGGTGTTAAGATGGCATTGGATCAAGGAGTAAAAGTAAGTAAAGAAGAATTTTTAAAAGGACATTGGAAAAATTTACATAGGCTATGGATATGGTTAATGATAGGACAAGACGTGCCTAATGGTATGTGGGCAATTTACGGAGCCAGAGAAGGATTAGCAATGACGATGCTTTCTGATTGGGATTATGTAAACGTAAGAGATTTTGAATATCTAAATAATTTATGGGCAGGTAGAGATGACATGCCAGAAGATGTTGTACATGAGGAGATATTTAGGCTAGGTGCTGAATTACAGAATGGATTAGATGTTCCTATTGCTATTCAACCCCTGGATGCTGATCAAAGTAAGTTTTTTAAAACTGTTTATCAAAACCCGGCAAGGAGTAGTGATCAGCAATTTATAGACATCGAATGAAATACAGTAGAAACATTAAAGGTAACGAACTACGCAAAATAAATGGTAGATATGAATCTAGATATCTACATGACGCTGAGTATGTCTTCAAAGAGCTAAATGAGGTTAGCCCTAGTTTTTGTTTGGCAAAATGGTTCAATGTTAGTATTCATCTACCAACTGGTAAAACACATAGTTGTTATCACCCCAAAAGCCATCATATTCCTCTTGAAGAAATAGAAAAAGATCCTAGCGCCTTACATAATACAAATTATAAAAAAGAACAGCGTAAAAAAATGCTAGAAGGTGAAAGGCCTGCTGAATGTAATTTCTGTTGGCAAATGGAGGATCATAGTGATCAATTAAGTGACAGAGCATATAGAAGCAAAGATGTATATGAACCTGAAATAATTGAAGAAGCACGTAAGATAGGATTTACAGGAAATGCTAAACCCAGATATGTTGAAGTAAACTTTAATCAAGCCTGTAATTTTAAATGTGCTTATTGTAGTCCAGTACTATCAACGGAATGGCACAAGGAAATTAATGAACATGGTCCTTACAAACTAGCTGATAAGTTACATAATGATATGACATACATGGACAAGCCAAACAACAGTCCAGATAATCCCTATGTACAAGCATTTTGGAAATGGTTTCCTAGCATATATCCTACTTTGAAAACATTCAGAATGACAGGCGGAGAACCGCTAATGGATAAAAATACTTTTAAAATATTTGATTATGTAAAAGAAAATCCAAAAGAAGATTTCAGGTTAAGTATCACAAGCAACTGTTGTCCTCCTAAAGGACAGTGGGCAAAGTTTATGACCAGTATGAGCGAGATATCTGAAAACGTTGATCATTTTATGTTGTATTGCAGTTTAGATAGTTGGGGAGAACAAGCTGAATATATTAGAAATGGAATGAATTTTACAACACTATTAAACAATGTTGAAGATTTTTTAGGAACATGTAAAAGGCATAGTTTAACATTTATTATTACTTTTAATGTTTTCAGTTACAGTGGAATATTTGAATACATTAAGAATATATTAAACTTAAGAAGAAAATATAGTGTAGAAAGACAATTGATCTGGTTTGATATTCCTCCGTTACACAGTCCGGATTTCATGAATGCTAAATTAAATCCAGCAGGAGTTGACGAATTAAATAAATGTATTAAATTTATGGAACAATACAAAGACGGTGAAACCGAAAAACAATTCCAAGGATTTTCAGATTTTGAAATAAAAAAAGTTCAAAGGCTTATTGATTGGATACAAGCACCAACAGATTTTAATAGAACTATAGCAATGAAAAATTTTTACAAATTTTTTATTGAACACGATACAAGAAGAAAAACAAATTTGCTCAATACTTTTCCTGAGATGGAAGAGTTTTGGGAGGAGTGTAAATGGACAGAGTAGATCATATAAAAGAAGTAAGAGATAAGCTGAATAATGTAGGCTGTGGATTTTGTCCTATGAAATGGCTACACGAAACACTTTACTTACACACAGGAGATAATCATAGCTGTTATCACCCTAGACCTCAACACATACCTTTAGAGGAAATAGAAAAAGATCCTAGTGCTTTACATAACACTGATTGGAAAAAACAACAAAGAAAGACAATGCTTGAAGGTGGTCGTCCTGACGAATGCTACTACTGTTGGAATATTGAAGATTTAGAAGGAGATCAAATTTCAGATAGGATGATACATAGTGCGAGTGATTGGGCTGAACCAGAGATAGAAAAAATATCTAAAATGCCCTGGCAGGAAAATATCAATCCAAGATATCTTGAAGTATCATTTGGTAATGGTTGTAACTATCGTTGTGGTTATTGTTGTCCACAGGCAAGTACAATGTGGATGGACGAAATTAAAAAACATGGAAACTATGATCTAACCTACAATCAATATGGAATAGAATTTTTAGATAGAGGAAGATATTATGCTCCTAAAGACGAAAATCCTTACATAGAAGCTTTCTGGAAATGGTGGCCAGATTTACGTAAAGATTTACATACTCTTAGAATCACAGGAGGTGAACCTTTAATGAATCCGGGGGCAATGCAGTTCTTTGATTTATTAGAAAAAGAACCGTCACCACAACTAGAAATAAGTTTAAACAGTAATTTAGGTGTAACAACTGCTAAAATTGACAGACTATATGATCGTATACAAAGTTTATTAGATTCCAAAAAAATTAGAAAGTTTAGTTTGTTTACAAGCATTGAAGGTTGGGGAGAACAAGCTGAATATATGCGTACAGGTTTAAAGTGTCCTCATTGGGAGCGTAATTTTAAAGAAGCTATTAGAAGAAATTTCAAGGTTAACATCATGTGTACGTTTAATGTCCTATGTGTTGGCACATTTCAAAACTTTTTAAATAAAGTAATTGAATGGAGAAAGGCACACGGAAAGGAAAGTATTGCTTTTGATACACCTTATTTAAAAGAACCACCACACTGGATGATAAACATACTTCCGGATCAGTTTAGAAAATACATGGATGAACATTTAGAATTTATGAAGGATAATATAGAATGGTTTGAAAGCGTAGAAATAGCTAAAATGGAACGGGTAAGAGATTACATGTATCAAAATCCTGTGTCAGAAGAAAAAATTAAGCAAGGAAGAAGAGACTTTTACAGTTTTTTCAAAGAAAATGATGCTAGATTAGGCACTGACTTACTAAAAACTTTTCCTATGTATAAAGACTTTTATGAATATTGTAAAGGAATATATGAAACCTATGATAAATGATCAAAACAGACATAGTTGGTGTGTAAACGCTCATCATGCTTTTAGTGGTAATAATGATGGTACCACTAAAATATGCTGTATGCATAGGAATCACGAGGAAGATATCAAACTTGGCTTGAATACGGTAGAAGAAATAATGAATAAAGATGAGTTTAAGGAGATCAGAAGAGATCTTGACTTAGGACATCGGCATGATGCGTGTACACTTTGCTGGCAAGAAGAAGATGCTGGCAGAAAAAGTAAGCGTATGCGTGATAATGAAAGATATATTTGGGAAATGGACACAGGTCATCTCAAAGGTCCGTATGAGGGTGTAGCAAAAGTTGAATTAAATTTAGGAAATACTTGTAATCTAAGTTGTAGAACTTGTCAACCAGCGATAAGCAGTGGTTGGTATAAAGAATTTTATGAGCTTTATAGAAAAAATGAAATGACATATAAGGAATTTGCTGATTCTATGAAGCGTTACAATTTGTATTACGCAGATGATAGTCCTTTTTGGCCAGACATAGAAAAAAATCTACCTACTATCAAACAGTTTGACTTCTACGGAGGCGAACCATTCATGAGTAAAAGGATGTGGCATCTATTACAGGTGGCAGTTGATAAGAATTACAGCAAAGATATTTCGTTACATTATAACACAAATGGTACACACTGGCCTAAGCAGGTAAATCTTTGGAAAAATTTCAAGATGGTTAATCTTAGTTTTAGTATTGACGGTATTGGTGATCAATTTACTTACATGAGATATCCAGGCAAGTGGAGTGAGGCAAAACAAACTATTGAAAACAGTATAAAATTAAAGGAAGAAAATCAGAATATGTTTTTAAGCTGGTGTATTACAATAAGCACTACAAATATTTTTGATTTACCTGAAACTATCAATCATTGGCACGAATATTACAAGCCTCATAACATAGGATTATATCTTAATCTTGTACACGGACCTGAATATTTTAATATCAGTTACTTACCAACTGAATTAAAAGAAAAAGCCATTGCTAGTTTTGACAGGGTGCCTAAAGAAAACGTTGATGCTTGGACTTGGATACCAGGAATAATAAATTTTATACAAAACGGACAGCCTAAGAAAGACTTATGGAAAAAATGGCTTGAGAAAACTGAGATACATGACGCTTGGAGGAATCAAAATTACAAGGAGACGTGGCCTTTCTTAAATATGGCCACGAGAGATTATGAATAATTTTTGGAACTATGAATCTCTTGATCAATTACACATTGAATTAACCAATGCGTGTAATGCCGCTTGTCCTATGTGTGTAAGATTCCATAAAGCAAGTCCGCATATACGTCCTGATCTCACAATAGGACAAATCACGCTAGAAAAATTTAAGCAATGGATACCACCTGAAGTGTTAAAACAAATAAAGATAATTTTATTTTGTGGAGTTCACGGTGATCCTTGTGTAGCAAAAGATTTTTTGGAAATTTGTCAATACATTTCAGATAACATGGACTATACCGAAGTACACGTAAACACAAATGGTGGTATGAGAACACCAGACTGGTGGCAAAAGGTAGGAAAGCTATTTAACGACAACAAAGGAAAGAGATGGCACATAACTTTTAGCATTGATGGATTACAAAATACAAATCATCTGTATAGAAGAAACGTAGTATGGGGAAAATTGATTGCTAATGTGAAGGCGTACAATTCGCAAGGAGCTGTTAGTATATGGGATTACCTAGTTTTTAAACACAACGAACATCAAATAGCAAAAGCTAGAAAAATGTCGAAAAAACTAGGATTCAAACATTTTCTTACAAAAAAATCCTTAGGTGTTGATAACGGAAAGTCCTTAAAAGGCATGCCAGCATTGAATAAAGACGGAAAACTAGACTATTGGATAGAAGCTCCTGAGAATAAAGAGTATAGAAGTTTAGAAGAACCAGTTGGAGATACAGAATACAAACATTATCCTTTTGATGTAGAAGAATACAGAGAATTAAAGAAGAGAAAAGCAAATGATTACAATTTATGGCCTATTGCGGTAGAAAATGTTTATCCAAATATCTTGGATGAAGCAGATTATAAAAAACAGGATAGTTGTAAAATATATTGTAAAAGTCAAAATCTAAGAGAAAACGGAGATTTGAAAAAGGAAGTGTTCATTGATTGTTCAGGTATTGTTATGCCTTGTTGTTATATGGGTACACACCTAGTAGGAAGATATACTTGGCCTGAAACTATGCAGTTACATAATCATATGAACAAGCATGGTTGGGAATATTTTGATTTACACAAGTATTCTTTACAAGAAATTTTAGATGGTAATCATTTAAACGATGTGTTTGCTAATACATGGGAATTAGAAAGCATTGCTAAAGGAAAAACTTTATTTTGTGCTAATACCTGTGGAAAAGTAAGTGCTATTGACGCAATATTTTCACATCCAAGTATTAAGACAGACAAGTTTGTGAATAAAAGAGTAGAAATAATAGAATGGCATAAGAAAAACAATGTATGATATAGTGTTTATAAGTTACAAAGAACCAAATGCGGAAGAAAATTTTTCTGATTTGTACAAAAGGTTTAATACTGTTACTATGTTTGGTGATAGAGTTAAACGTGTGAAAGATATAAAAGGAATACACAACGCACATGTTGAAGCGGCCAAAATGGTTTCCACTAGTTACTTTTTTATTGTAGATGGCGATGCTAAGATAATGCCAGACTTTAAATTTGATTATACTACAGATGATGAAGATTTTGTTCATGTATATAGAAGTGTCAATCCTATCAATGACTTGGTGTACGGATATGGTGGAGTCAAATTATTTCCTACAAACCAAACAAGAAATATGGATACTTCTACAACTGATATGACAACAAGCATAACCAAGAATTTTAAAATTATAAATGAGATAGCAAACATCACAGCATTTAACACTGATCCTTTTAATACTTGGAAGAGTGCTTTTAGAGAGTGTGCTAAACTATCTAGTAAAACTATAAGGAGACAGAAAGATGACGAAACAAACGCAAGACTTAAAACTTGGACAACCGTGGGACACGATAGACCTTTTGGGAAATACGCTTTGGCAGGCGCTACCGCTGGTATGGAGTTTGGCCTTTCTGGGGGGTCTGATCTTAGGTTGATAAATGACTTTGATTGGTTAAAGGAGAAATTCAATGAGCATTAATTGGCAGGACGACAAAGATCTTTTTGGAAGAATGTTAATCTTGACAGATAACAAAATGTTCAATGGATTGAGAAATGCTGTGGATAATCATAATGCTGATTTATCAGATGCTCTAAGTTGGGGACAACTTAAAAGCAAAAGATGGTTAGTTTCTAAGTTAGAAGAATTAGATATTCCGCTAGGAACTGTATTTTTATGTGCTGGATGGTATGCTACACTAGCATCTATGCTTTTTCAAAGTAAATGTTCGATAGATAAAATTAGGAGTTTTGATATTGATGAAAGCTGTTTAGAAATAGCAGATACAATCAATCGAGAGCAGGTCAAAAAAGATTGGCAATTCAAAGCTGTAACACAAGATATAATGGAAATAAATTATGAAACACACATTTGGCGAACATGGAGCAAAGCAAATAATAGAATGAGTAGAGATATCACAGATAAGCCAAATACAATTATCAACACAAGCTGTGAACACATTGAAAATTTTTCTGCATGGTATGATAAAATACCGTCCGGTATGTTAGTATGTTTACAAAGCAACAACTTTTTTGAAGTTGATGAACATGTTAATTGTGTAAAAAATCCTATAGAATTTGCCGAACAATCTCCAATGGCAAATTGTTTATATTCGGGCGTATTAGAATTACCCAAATATACAAGATTTATGAGGATTGGAATAAAATGAAACAAAAGTTTGTAACGCTACATGACAGTAAAAAGTCAAAACTTATTCTTAATAACAAAACAAAAAAAGTTCACAAAATTCTTAAGGATCTTTATATAGATAGGACTTGGTTTGAATCGTATCAAAAATTTCAAGAAGGAAGATCTAATGTTGTGAAAGTTTTTGAGTATATCAGTAATAAAGAATACACAATGGAATATATACCTCATTTTTGTGATTTAGAACAAATAGTAAAAGATTCACAATATAGAAATTATCTAACAAAAGATTTTATATGTGATTGTATAGAAATTTTTAATTCAGCATTTGTTGACGGAATAAGGTTTAGCAAAAATAATACAATGAAATATTTTAAGGAAAAAAATATATCTGATCAAAAATACTTTGTCCACTGTGATTTGAAATTGTCTAATTTTTTGGTAGATGAAAATAAAAAAATTACGCTGATTGATCCTGATTCTTTTGTTTGGATGAATAATTTAGAGGGTTGTGAAAAATTTTATATGAATCAAACAAATCTTATGTTTTGTTTACAAAGGTACTTTAGCACTATGGAGGGCAGAATAATTGTATAATTACAAGGACATAAGGACAATCCATTTAGAGGTTACACAAAACTGTCAAGCCTCTTGTCCAATGTGCGATCGTAATTGTAACGGAGAAGGGATAAACCCGCATATAAATCTTGATGAATTATCTTACAATGATTGTGTCAAAATATTTCCAAAAAAGTTTATCCAACAATTAGATACGATGTATATGTGTGGTAACTTAGGTGATCCTATTATTGCTAAAGATACATTGGAGATTTTTGAATACTTCCGTTGGGCAAATCCTAACATATGGTTAAGTATGAATACAAACGCAGGAGCAAGAGATGAAACATGGTGGGCAAAATTGGCTGAGATATTTGGTCGTATGGGGGCTGTTATTTTTAGTGTGGATGGTCTCGCCGACACTAATCATCTTTATAGACAAGGTGTAAGTTGGAAAGCAGTTGAAAGATCTATGGATGCGTTCATAGAGGCAGGCGGTAGAGCTCGTTGGGACTTTTTGGTTTTTGAACATAACCAACATCAAGTCCAAGAAGCAGAAGAATTATCAAAGCAAAAAGGGTTTGAAAGATTTGTTGCTAAAAAGACAGGAAGATTTATTTCTTCTCAGAGTATAAAAAAAGAACAGCATCAGGCAGTAAATAAAAAAGGAAAAGAAACTACTCTTCTTAAAAAGCCTGAGGAAAAATATCAAAACAAAGCGATTGGTAAGTACGATTCTTTAATTGAAAAATACGGAAGCATAGATTCTTACTATGACAAAGCACAGATAAATTGTAAAGTAAAAAAGGAAAACAGTTTATATATTACAGCAGAAGGATTAGCATTGCCGTGTTGTTGGACAGCTGGTCGTATGTACAAATGGTGGCATAAAGATCCAAAGGTAGAACAGATATGGGACTTCATACCAGACAAGTCATTGTTAGATGCTAGGAATGGATTAGATAAAGTTTTCGAAACAGGCATTTTTGATAATATACAAAATAGTTGGAGCAAGCCTAGTTGTGACAAAGGAAAGTTAAAAGTTTGTAGTATGAAGTGCGGGGTAGAATTTGATCCTTTTGCGGAGCAATTTAAGTGAATATAGATTTTATTAAAAAGATTGAACTAGAAATTACAAGTGATTGTAATGCGGCCTGTCCTGGATGTGCTAGAACTTTAAATTTTGATAACTTGATAGTGACACAATTTACCTTACAGGATCTCAAAAGAATCTTGCCAGATGAAAAATACATAAAAGGTAAAGATATTAGACTGTGCGGTGTTCTTGGAGATCCTATGATACATCCTGAAGTCTATGAAATAACAGAATATCTATTATCTAATGGTGGCGAAGTGTGTATTAGCACAAATGCTGGTGTGGCTCCTGTTGAGACTTGGGAAAAACTTGGAAAATTAAGTGCCTTATACAAAGAAAATTTAATAATGATGGCATGTATCGACGGGCATAGAGAAACAAATCATATCTATAGAGTGAATACAAAATTCAGTGTAATAGAACGAAATCTAAATGCTTTTTCAAAGCATTCATATAAAGGTTCAAAAAGTAAAAACAGATGGGTGTTTATTGTATTCGATCATAATGAACACGAAATTGAAGCCGCTAAACAACATGCTCATAAATTAGGATTAAGGTTCTACACAAGAACTGGAATGCGTAACAGTATTCATACATGGTTAGCAAAATTAGGAAAGAAAAATGCTAAAATAACTAAACCTATAACAACTACAGGAAAAAAAGAACACGGAGGAAAAGCTCAAGTTGAAGAATTAGATAAAATTATAGCTCAAGGTCGTGTTGATAAAAATATATTAGATACTTTGATATGTAAGTATGTACATGAAGGAGAAATATTTATAAACGCACAACAAGAGATGTGGCCTTGTTGTTTTTTATGGGATAGTATGTTTTGGAAGAAAGATGCTGTGGCAACAAAGTATGCTGACTTTGGTGTAGGTTGGAACAGTTTAAGAGATAAAGGTATTGAAGAAGTTATGCTACATCCTTATTACACAAAAATTTTAGCAGAAAGCTGGAATCCACAACACGATAAACATATAAAAAGATGTATTAGGACCTGCGCCAAACACAAAGCATATCAAAATAAAATAGAGTTAGTAAAATGACCTGGAAAGTAGCTGTAAAAGACCAAGTAAAATTACAAATGGAAATTACTAATTACTGTAATGCCGCTTGTTCTGCCTGTGCTAGAGAATGGGTCAACAAACCGTATAAAGACGAAGAAAGAAACAAAAGTCCATATAGATGGAAACTAAATGATAGTTATGTTGATCTAGAGACATTTAAAAGTTGGCTTGATAAAGATGACTGGACAAAATTAGAAAAAATATTCTTTTGTGGAAACTATGATGAACCAGCAACAAATCCTGATCTAATTCCAATTTGTAAATGGATAATAAACAGTAAAGACTTATTTCCATCGTTACCTAGTATTGCTATTAGTTCCAATGGTGGCACACGGAATGAAAAATTTTGGTCAGATTTAGGAAAGTTATCTAAAGACTCAAAGAGAATTAGAGTAAACTTTGCCATAGACGGATTCAGTGATACTAATCATTTGTATAGAGTAAATGTAGATTGGAAGATATTACAAAGAAACTATAGAGCTTATTTGAAAGCAGGAGGGTTAGCTTGGTGGCAGTTTATAATCTTCAAACACAATGAACATGAAGTAAATTTGGTAGAAGAATATGCTAAAAATGAAGGCTTTGAAAAAGTAAAATTTATAGGAAGTGTTAGGCCTTCAACTGAAGTTGTAAGTCATGTTAAAGATAAAAAGGCAAATCCAAATCCAACCTATACAAAAGTTGTTCCTGCTTGTTATAAAACTAAAAAACAGGAACACGGTTTGTTTATCAGCCATAATGGAGTTATTTCTCCATGTTGTTGGATTGCTACAAAAGCTGGATTATCAGATGTATGGTTAAAAAATAAAGGAGATTATACTGAATCTATTTTAAACGGTAGTAACAGTATACAAGAGATATTTGATTCACAGTGGTTTTCACAATTTAGAAAAAATATGGAATCAGGTAATTTTAGCAAGTGTTCAGAAAAATGTAAAATGAATAATAATAACACACAAAGATTTGAGGAATTACAATGACAGATTCACCTAGCGATACTTTTTGTATTTTACCTTGGGTACATCTAAGCACTAGGCCAGATGGAAGTATGCGTGTCTGCTGTACAGCAAATGCCAGTTCAGTCGGTCCTACTAATGATAAAGAACATGGCGGCCAAGTTGGAATACTAAAGGATGATGAAGGACGTCCTAATAATCTTAATGTTGTAGACTTTGAAACTGCTTGGAACAGCAAATATATGTGTAATGTACGTAAGCAGATGCTTAATGGCGAGAAACCTCCTAGCTGTATCAAGTGTTATAAAGAAGAAGCCGCAGGTCATAATTCTAAACGTATGTGGGAAACAGCCTATTGGAAAAAGCGTGTAGACTTAGATAAGCTACTAAGAGAAACAAATGAAGACGGAAGCGTACCACCTGAACTAGCATACATTGATTTGCGTTTTGGAACAAAATGCCAACTGGCTTGTGTAATGTGTTCTCCACATGACTCGTCTGGATGGATAAAAGATTGGAAGAAAATATTTCCTGAAGTTAAGAACGAGTCTCTAAAAGAAATAATGCAATGGGAAAACAAAGGTTCCACAAACGGAAGTAGTTATAATTGGCATAAACAAAATCCAACATTCTGGAAGCAGTTTTATGACCAAATGAAGCATATGAAACAAATTTATTTTGCTGGCGGAGAAAGTTTAATTATAGAAGAACACTATGAAATACTAGAAGAAGCAATTAGGCAAGGATTGGCTTCTCAACTAGAAATTAGATATAACTCTAATGGTGTTGAGTGGAGAGAAGATCTATTTGAATTATGGAGTCATTTTAAGTTGGTTAGATTCCATTATAGTGTTGACAGCATAGAACAAATGAATGAATATATTAGATACCCTAGTAAATGGGATAGAACAAGAGAAGTATTTCATATACTAGATAAACAGACTACGGATAATGTTGAAGTTACTGTTGCTTGTGCTGTACAAGCTCTAAACATATATTATATACCCGATTTCATAAAATGGAAAATGAAAGAAGGTTTTAAGAAAATTAACATGTGGCCGTTTGGAGCAGGAATGATAAATTATCATTTTGTTTACTGGCCAGCACACTTAAACGTAAAAGTTTTACCTAAATGGTTTAAGGACGAATGCCGTAAAAAATACGAAGAATTTTACCCTTGGCTGGAAGAGAATTGGGAACTTTGTGTTCCTAGTTGGCACAAAGGTAAGGTTGATTATGAAAAATGGTCACAAGCAGAATATGGTATAAAAAGATTAAAAGGTATGTTAAGTTTTATGGAGAGCGAAGATTGGAGTCGGCGCTTACCCGAGATGAAAGAGTTTTTATCGTTGTGTGATAAACAACGTGGGATAACTTTTGAAAATGTTTTTCCTGAAATGAAAGATATATTTAAAGATGTCTAGTGTTGAATTAAGCAATTATAGTTATACAAGAACGTCAGTAGATAAACAATATCTACATGATGTCAATGGAGCATTGTTCCATTTTGACAAAAAATTAAAAAACATAGGAGTAAATTTAAGCGGAGGCGCCGATAGTGCACTAGGAACGTCAATCTTATGTGAATTAATTACAAAGAACAAAACTGAAACAAAGATTACAGTGATTACTAATATTAGATGTTGGAAGACTAGACCATGGCAAGAACCTGTAGCTTTAGAAGTATATAATAAAATTAGAGAAATGTTTCCAAATGTTTATATGGAAAGAGTTTTAAATTACATAGCACCAGAACTTGAAGATGGAGCAATTGGAAAAATAAAACAGCTAGGTAAAACTGGAGATAGGGTTATTACATCTAGTTTCAATCAATATATTTCTTATACAAGAAAATTGGAGAAAATCTATGCTTTTATTACCCATAACCCTGTAGATGAAAATTTTGTGTGTGACAGTTCTGGTCCTGCTGATAGATACTGGACAAAAGATAAAATAGATCAATGTAAGACTGCTGTACAATTAAATACTGCGACGAATTTAATAAGACCGTGGATATTATTACAAAAAGATTTCATCATAGACACATATATCAAAAAGGATTGGTTAGAACTTTTTAACACTACAAGAAGTTGCGAAGGAGATTCCTTATACTTTGATATGCCAGATTACACAAACTATGAACATAATGTAACACCTTTGAAAACATGTAATTACTGTTTTTGGTGTAAAGAAAGACAATGGGCCTGGGAGAAAGTACATAATGAGTTTTGATACTATAAGTTTAAGACAGGGACAAACTTTTATGGTCACGTGGGACCTAGGCAGGCGTTGTAATTATGATTGTAGTTATTGTCCTGTAACTAGGCATGACAATTTTAGTCCACATGCTACTTTAGACGAACTTAAGGCAAATGTTGATTTCCTTTTTGAATATATCGATACGTATTTAGAAAATGTATATTTAAAACAAACACACATAAGTTTTACAGGAGGCGAACCTACAGTCAATCCTAATTTTATAGAATTCGCAAAATATTTAAGGCAAGAGTATGAAAAGAGATATAAAGATAAATGGTATATGAAATTATCATTAACAACAAATGGTGCCATGAGTGAAAAAATAGCACAAGCAGTGGTTGATAATATTGATTATGTAACACTCAGTTATCATTCTGAAGCAGATGACAAGATAAAAGCACAAGTGAAAAAACGAATGGAGTTTTTTGCTAAACACTTGACCGAAACTTTTGGATTTAAGACTAATGTAATGTTCCATGCCGAATATTTCGAAGAGTGTAAGCAACTATGTAATTGGTTAAGTGAAAGAGGATTAAAATTTGTGCCTCGTGTGATAGGTGAAGAACCTGATAGCAAAGAAACTTTTGCCCATCTTTACAATGATGAACAGATAGGTTGGCTTCAACAACACTGGGGAATAAGAGTTCCTAATAAAAAGAAGCAAGAAAGCAAACAGCTAGGAGCAAGTATAGGTAGACCATGTTGCGGAGCAAGAACAATGTGTCTAAGTGCTGGAGACAAAAGTAGAGAAAGCACGTTTGTAGATTTTAGGGATTTCAAAGGGTGGCATTGCAGTGTCAATTGGTTTTTCTTACATTTAGAACAACAGACAGATAGTGTATTCCATCATCAAACATGCCAAGCAAGGTTTGATGGCACTAGAGGTCCTATAGGAAAAATCAGTGAGGGTTATAAAATTATCAAAGACCTGAAAGACAAAATTAAAAATAAGTCAATGCCTACTATAATTTGTCCTAAACAAACTTGTAGTTGTGGACTTTGTGCTCCTAAAAGCAAATACAAAGAAAAATATTTAAATGCTGTAGCAGAGCATATTAATACGGAGGTTTTAGATGGCATCGCATAAGTGTTTATGGACCATAAACAGTTTGTATGTAGAAAAAACTGCTTTGGGATATAAGGCCTCTCCTTGTTGTTTATGGGATGAAGAAATGCCTCCTAGTGTAGAAAAAATAGAAGAATTACAAAACAATCCATTTACGGATAGTGTAAGAAAAAGATTTAAAAAGGGTTGGAAAAGACCACAATGTCAAGAATGTGTTGTAAAAGAAGATTTAGGTCAGACAAGTAAAAGGCAAAGAAGTTTGAAAAGATCTAACAATGGAAAAATTGTTGATTGGGATATACGACCAGGAAATACATGTAATCTAAAATGTATAATGTGCAATCCTTTTAATAGCAGTAAATGGATGGAAGACGAAGAAATATGGTTAAAGTATGGAGGCTCAAGTTCTTATCAAGGCGATATGAAAGCAAGAGAAAAATTAGATTGGGACTGGATTTATGAAAACTGTATTGACTCAGCAGAAAGAATTTATATAGCTGGCGGAGAACCTTTTTATATGAAATCAGTGAGAAATTTTTTAGAAAGATTATCTACACATGAGTGGAATAGAAAAAACACCAGAATTGTAGTACAAACAAATAGTATAAGCAACACACCAAAACTTATAGATACTTTATCAAAGTACAAAAGATTAGAATTTGGAATCAGCATAGATGGTTGGGCAGAAGTAAACGAATTGATACGTTTTCCTACACAGCATGATGTCTTTTTACAAAATTGTACACAACTTTTAAATTTAAGCTCAAAATTTTCTTTTTTCAACATTACTGTACAAGCCTTAAATTTGTTAGATGTTGATAGAACTGTAACGGAACTGGGAGCAAGATGGCCACATGTGCTAATAGATAAGCATTTGCTTGTAAGACCTAGTCAATTAAGTATTAACAGTCTAAAGCCACATGTGATAGAACAAGCAAAAAATACCACTGACGAAATGTTATTAAATTTTTTAGATACTTATGAATACAATCCTAAGAAGAATGAACGTATGAAAAACTTTTTGATAGAAATGGACGAAAGGCGTGGTACAGATAGTAAAAAAACCTTACCATGGTGCTTTGAATAATGTGGACAACTGATACATTAGAATGGATAGACATAGAACTTACAAGTTTTTGTAATATTAAATGTAAAGGATGTTTCAGAGAATTATCTGAACATGCTGATAAAATCCTCAACAAAACATTTCTTGATTTAGACACTATAAAATCTAAATTCAAAAAGGAAATGTTCCCCAATATAAAGATTGTTAATTTTTGTGGTAGTGTAGACGAGCCTACAAGTCATCCTCAATTTTTTGAAATTGTAAAACATTTTGCCGAATGGGATTGCCATATAAACATTGCTACAAACGGAAGCATAAGAACTGAAAGTTGGTGGGCAAATCTAGCTGGCATATTACCTAAAAGTCATAGAGTGACATGGGGCATAGATGGAAGCGACGAAACATCAGAAATATATAGAGAAGGTAGCAATTTTAAAAAGGTAGTCAAGAACTTTAGATCGTTTATTAAATCTGGCGGTACAGCTAACTGGCAGTTTATAGTTTTTGAACACAATGAACACCAATTAGAAATTGCTAAAAAAATGGCAGATAAGGAAGGTTTCCATGCGTTTCAAACAATCTACAGTCATCGCACAGATACTAAAAAAGTCAAGCCTAAAAAATACGAAGTTGAAGAATCTGATTGTATAAGTTGTAAGTATGCTAATCAAAAACGAATATTTGTAAATCATATGGGTAATGTAATTCCTTGTTGTCATCTTAATAGTAAAATGTTAGAATATAGTGTAACCGGTCAACAAAAGGATAGATTCGAATTGATATTAGAAAATCAAGATTACATGACAGATATAAATCTTAAAAATGTAAGTATAGAACAAGCAATGAACGGTAAGGTATGGCTAGATATACAAAGAAGCTGGAAAGAAGAAAATAAAATTAAAAAATGTGTGACTACTTGTCAAATGAATAAAAAAGATAAATTTATAAAGGAAAAGCTGTAGATGCTTTGGAAATCAAGTTGTAATAGTGTATTTGAACAAGATAAAAATAACTATGTATTTAAATTAATAAAAGGAGTTCATGGACCTTGTCCAGATGATGAGTTGGCCCATCCTGAGGGTAATTATCAATTTAAAGAAAGAAGTGAAGTAAAATCTCCAGTATTAGAAATTGGAAAGTATGTTTGGTCAGCAGATATAGAAACAATAGCAGATGAATTAATTCATGCTAAAATGTTTTACATCTTCCAAGTACACGGTGGTAAAAACACAGTTGGTTTATCTTTTAATAAATCTTCTATACCTCCTTCAAGATTTATTGTTTTAGATGGAAAAATAATTGTTGGAAATTTTTCTACGAATTTAGATTTTGTAAATAATTTTAATTTGCGATGCGAAATAAAAATAGATAAAAAACTTAATATTTTTTGCGATTATTACATGAACGATAAATTTATTGGCAACACCAAAGATTCTAATAAAGGAAAACCATTTTTAAAATTTGGAGCATATAGATGGAATGCTTTATGTGACGTAACACAAATTTATAGGAATGTTGAATTTAAATCTTTGTAACTTTTATATTTTTTGAATGTGTTGAAGAAAAGCCATTGTTCCTTCCATCTATCACTCTTATGTTTCTTTCTAATTGCGGAATACCATAACCTATACCAAGCATAAGTTTTATTCGCTTTCGATCTTTTAACTCTCCTATATACGGTAAAAGTGTCTCTGCTACTTTGTCATTCTTAAAGCATCTACAAAATCCAGTCTTATATCCTAGCTCAACAGCCGCTAACGCGGCTCCTCCGGCTGAAATTCCTATGTTTACATCGTCACCAACTGGCGTTTCATATTCTCGTTTACTTTCAGGACCATCATACCATACCAAAAGTAAGTTGCCTCTGACTTGTGTGTTCTTTCTATATGTTCTGTCGTAATCATCTGGATCATAAGAATGTTGAAACAACTTATCAATTAATTTCCTGTCTGTGATAGCACACAATGAATAGGTGTTTTTATTTTGTTTGGTAGGCATCGTAGTACACGCCTCTATAATATAGTCTATATCTTTTTCTGGCATTTTTCGATCTTCTAACCAATTTCGTTGACAACCTTGTGCTATTTTTGATAATTCTAAAACACTCATATTACGCTCCTGTAACAAATATTTATTTAAATAGTATTGACATAAACTGGATAGTATGCTATAATAATATGATGGAAGATCTAAAATGGAGCAATTATGACTTTAGCAAGATACCGTTTGACGATATCGTCAGCGTTGGTCAGCGTACTCTATTGTACCGTGATCTTTTTACAGTCAGTTGGCTACTAGGAAGATTTTGTAATTACAGATGTTCCTATTGTTGGCCATACGCAAGAAGTGATAGGAAAGATCACAGACCCACAGAACTGTGTCTTCGTACTATTGATGAAATTAAACGACAAGCAAATCAAAACGGATTCAATTCCTTTCACTTTTCTTTATCAGGAGGCGAACCAACATTCCATCCAGGATACTTGGACATTCTCAAATATCTAGCTGACGATGTAGAAAACACAAACTATACCTCTATACACATGACATCTAATTGTAGTCGTAAGATAAAATGGTTCGAAGAATATGTTGAAATAGCAAAGCCATTTCACAGAGCAAGTATCACAGCAAGTTTACACACAGAACACGTAAATAGTAAGGAGAAGATGCAGGACTTCGCTGATAAATTAATCCTGTGTCAAGAACATGATGTACAAGTTACAATTAACATGGTTATGGTTCCAGAAATTTTTGAAAAAAGTTGGACCAACGCTTTGTTCTTCCATGAACAAGGAATTAACGTCACTCTCAAACCACAAAGTGATCCTACCGCGACTAGAGTAGTTAACGGCTATACAGAAGAGCAATTACAAAAACTATATAACGGTATGCCACAAAGGGCATACACTGATCAAAAAAGAAAATGGGCAAACAGGCCTAAATCAAAGTTGGCAAAACTTCCTACAATAGATCACGATACAGGAGAAAAAGTTCCTCCTCACTTTCAAGTAGAACTTGAGGACAGTAAAGGCAAAAAGTACTACATGGATCAAGCGGAACGATTCAATGCTTTTAATTTTAACAAATTTAAAGATTGGAGTTGTAATAGCGGATACCAAGGAATTATCATACGTGAACCAGATGGAAATATCAAAAGAAGTTACAGTTGTAGAGATGAACCTTTAGGTAACATTGAAACGGGCTTTAGATTGTTTGATAAGCCAATGCCATGTATGACAGAAAGTTGTGTAAGTTCGGCAGATAGTAAAATACCAAAAAGGAAAGTTATATGAAGATAGGTATCTTTGGAGATAGTTTTGCTTGTAAGATGATGCGTACTCACAACCGTTATAAAGGGCATCCTGGATTTGACAACGTAGGCAAGCCCTGGTTTGAACTTTTACCATATGATGTAACAACTTATGGAGTATCAGGAAGTGACCTATTTTACAGTTATAATTTATATCTTAAAGAAAAAGACAAACATGACAAAACTATCTTTATCACAACAGCTCCTAATAGATTGAGCATAAAAGATCCTAATAACCAATTCTTACATTACAATAGTCATGTTATTGCCGAAATACATAAAGGTAGATCTAGTGGACAAAACGCAGATTTTTTAGAGAGTGTGATAAGATATTTCAAAGACATCCTAGATGTAGACAAAGAACTTATACTTTTTAATTTGATGGTTAACGATATTAAAAAAGATAAAAATTGTCTAATTATAAAGGCATTTGGAGAACAAGGATTGAAGGATGTTTTTATGATGGAAAATTCAGCATGGAACATTCAGTTCAAAGATAATCATAGTCCTGGTATAAAAGATTTTCGTTATTGTCATATGACTGAGCAAAATAATATTATATTCTCAGAACAAGTCAAAGATTGTATAGACAATTCAAAAGAATTTGTGTTTGACCTAACAAAATTCGTAAAGCCTTCTATTGAAGAAAAAAACAGATATATATTTAATACAGAAGATTTAGAGGTTTGGTTAGGAGATGTGAATGACAGAAAAAATCAATGAATTAAACCATGACGATGAATGTTGGGGACCTAAAGCAGAAGCAATTAGTATTTGGCATTTTGATAAATGGAAAGTTGATAAGCCAGAAGACGTATTTACAAGCATTTGTAATTTTGATTTAGATTTCTCAAATGATGTAAAAAGGGCTGAAGAATTAATTATAAAAACCGGAGTTCCAGAAGAACAAAGAGAGTTTTGGAAAGAACTTGGTCATCCTAATCCTGATTACACAGATTCCTCTTTAAAATTAAAATATGAAGAGTTTCCTACCTTCAAACATATTGTAGATTATTTAGGACTAGTAGAACACCCGGATTTTGATGTAAAAGTAAAATTATTCAGACAAAAGCCCGGACAAATATTACCAACACACATAGACAATTATAAAAAATCACACGAAACAGAAGTAAGCAAAATGGCTTTGAAGGCTAAAAGGTTTGCTGTAGCTTTGACAGATTGGGACTTTGGACATTATTGGCATTTTGGAAATGCTTTCTGGCATCAATGGAAATGCGGAGATTGTGTACATTGGGATAGAACTATGGCTCACGGAACAGCTAATGTTGGACACACTGATAGATTGACACTACAAATTACGGGTATTCCTACAGACAAAACACTAGCACTTATTAACAAATAGAATATAGTAATTTTTTACGCCATCTACCATGAACCAAACACAAACTGTAGTGATACATGTCCATTGGTACTTCTAATTTTTTAAAATGATTGATGTAACTGTTTGTAAATTTATATGTAGTTTCTTTTTTTGATATATTATTATATTGTTTTTTATTAGTTATATTTTCCCAGTCATACTCGTAAGTATTTTCTTTGTTATTTTGTAGATCAAATCCTACAATTTTATCTAAGCCAAACTGTATAAGGCTATCTACTTCTACAGAATGATTGTATCTTTCAGTTACCATAGGTCTAAAATCGTTATATATCTTTGTCTTGTTTTCAGCTATCCATGCTTGTATAAACAAGTTTGCTTCAAAAGCAACAGGTAGATTTGACCCAGGCACAGATATCTCTTCATAAGGTCTATTTCCTTTAGCAAAATCATAACTTTGTTGTAAAACATATTCATACAGATTATTGAATTGTGTATCTTGCCGAAAGTCCCTTATAGCATTGTCGTAGAATTCTTTGTAATCTATTCCTTTTGATCTGTAGTAATCTGCTACATTTTTAAATAATCCACTTTCATTTATGCCATTGATAAAATTTATCCAAGTGTGCATTTCTGCCCATTGTTCTTCGTCATAACTGCTGGTTGAAACGACAAATTTACTTTGGTTGTTTGATATATCCCAAATTTGATCTTGGTGTAAACTTTCGTCCTGATAAACGCTTTCGTTATCTGAATACTGTAGTCCGTTACATATTTGTAAATCTTTTCCGCTATAACCTTCAAAAGTTTCTAGGTCTCTACAGTACACAGGCGTATATCCAGATACAGTTTTAATTTTGTGTTTTTCTATGTATGCTTTTTCACTAGCAGGAGCGTTAGGAAATAAACCAAACACAAAGTATTCTATGTCCCTACTTACACCCATGTTGTGTAAATCACTAATTGTTTGTTTCAGTCTATCAAGTGTGTCACCAGGAAGTCCTAATATTATCTGACTTTTAACAGGAATGCCTTTTTTATTTAAATCACTACTAATAATTTTTTGTTTTTCAGTTGGTAAATTACTTCTATGAATGTTATCTAAAACGTTATCGTTAGTGCTTTGAACACTTATTGTATGTCTACTAATCATTCCTCCTTTGTATAAAATTTCTACAATATCTACTATTCTTTCTGTTTGATTTTTAGCACTTTGTATCACAACTCCTAAAGGATATCCGTATTTTTTCTTTGTGTCAACAATGTGTTGAGCAACTTCCTTATCTCTAGCAAGTATACCAAAATTTGCGTCAGTAATAAAATATTTGAAAATCTTGTTTTTTCCTGTCCAAGTTATTTCTTCCTTTAATATGTCTACAGGTCGCTGTCTTAGTTTTGTATGTATACCACCTCCCCAATCACAAAATGTACAAGCATAAGGACAGCCTCTGGTGGTTTCAAATTGTAGTAAAGTTTCAAACCCTTGTTCTTTGTTTTTTTGTACAATTTTTTCCATAAACTTTTTGTTTTCTAACAAAGGACTGTATTGCCATTCTTTAATGAAAGGTAGTGCTGGATTTCTTTTTATTTCTCCGTCAAGATAAACTATTCCGCCTATGTCTCTCCAAGGTATATCTAAATATACGTTGTCAAGAATCTGGCTAAATGTTGCTTCTCCTTCAATAGGAATGTATATGTCTATGTGTTCGAAATTTTCTGGTTTAAGCTGATCAAACTCCGGACCACCACATACGATCAAACAATTAGGGTTGCGTTTTTTAAATTCTTTTGCTAATTTAAAGTTTACCTTACTGTTCCACATGTAATTACTCAAGCCTAGTATGTCAATATCTTTGGCTTGTTCTAAAACCTTTGGCAAGTCTGCGGCGTCTTGTAATGGAGGTAACCATTCATATTCATCTTTAAAATCACTAAAATTTTCATGATAGCTTTTTAGGCAAGCCCATACCAAGGGTAGGTATCGCATACCGCTCATAGGATACGAAGGAACACTAATAAGTATCTTTTTCATATACGTATTTAAGCTCAAAAAGCACCGGTAAATATACATATGAGTTTAAATATCCTTATTTCTCAGCCGAATCTATACGACCGGAAGGTGTTTATGCCACTAGTGTTTCTATGCTTAAAAACCTATGTGGATAAGCGAGATGACGTAGAACCAGTCAACTGGCTAGATCCGTTATTTAGAAATACTGATGTAGATACCATGTTACAAGATGTTGACACAAAAAACGTTGATATTTTAGGCATAAGTTGTTATGATTGGAATTGGCAACTGAACTTAGAAATAGCAAAAAGAATAAAACAAGACAATCCTAATGTTGTAGTTGTAGCAGGCGGTCCACATCCTGATTGGAAAGATAAAAAGTTTTTTGAAAAATATCCACAAATAGATATAGTTGTATACAATGACGGAGAACGTCCTTTCGCTGAAATTGTAAAAGCTGTACAGGAAAATAAAGGATTTGAACATATTGATAATCTTATTATGCCTGGACTAACAACACCTCCTAGTGCTTTGTTTAAAGAGTTTGATGTAAGTCCTTGGTTAGAAAATAAAGAATGGGTGTTAAATTTTAAGAAGAAATACATAGATGAAGGACCAAACCAGCAGTTTACTTTACTTTGGGAAACAGACAGAGGATGTCCATTTAAGTGTTCTTTTTGTGATTGGGGAAGTGCTACAAATAGTAAAGTAAGGCGATACCCAGAAGAAAGAATAAGAAAAGAAATAGATTTCTTTACTGAAGAGTTAGGAGTAGATGTTCTTTACCATGTAGGAGCAAATTTAGGAATCTTTCCAAGAGATTTAGAATTTGTACAATACATCTGTGAAAAGAAAGAAAAAACAGGATATCCTAAAACGTTTCAATATAGTACAAGTAAGAATACTCCAGAAAGAACAGTTTCAATCGCTAAAGCATTATATGAAGCAAAATTATTAAGAAAACATGTTGTAAGTTTACAACACACACATCAAGAAGTTTTAGATTGTATTGATAGATATAACATACCTGTTAAGCGACAAATACCTATGGTTCAAGCATTGAACAAAGCCCGTATGCCTTGTATTAGTCAAATGATTATGGGTATGCCAGGCGATACGCCAGATCTTTGGATGAGGGCTTTGACAGATACAATAGAATGGGGTATTCATTTTGAATGTAGGATTTATGATTTTCAATTACTTCCTAATGCTCCTGCGGCAACTAAAGAGTACATGGATAAATGGCAAATTGAAACTAGAACACGAAAACATTTTATAAACGGATATCATAAATTTTTAGAACAAGATCATTCATCTCCACCTAGCTCAAGCGAATTCATTGTTGCAACATCTACATACTCCCTTGAGGACTGGTTACAAATGAAAGTGTTTGGAAAAATGTTTATGGCACTACATGGTGGAAGTGTGACTAAATGGACAAGCATGTTTTGTAGGAATACGTTAGGAGTTACATATTATGATTTTTATAAAGATCTATACAATGAATTCTTTAAAAATCCTAAGTATGTTTATACAAAGTCTATCTATGATAGAGGATACGAACATTTCAAAAATTTTTTAGAAGATGAAGAATCAACCGATGAATTACAAATAGAAAATTTAAAAAATAATAGATATTATCAACTAGAAGAATATATTTTATGGAACTGCTTATATGATGAAAATTTTGAACATAATCAAGTTTTTTGGAAAGAACTACAAGCATACATGGACGAAAAGTATAATAACGAAGAAATAAAAGATTTAATTAAATTTAACATAAACATGATTTTAAATTATGATTATGATCCACAAATTGGTAAAGAAGTTGAATGTAACAGAGACTGGATTGCTTATATAGATAAATGTACTTGGAATAGCGTAGATAATACATCTGATAATTTTGATGTGGCAAATAATTTAATAGAATTACCTGTAAAATTTAATCAAGCAAAAACTTGGAAAACACATGATAAAAAATTAGGACAATTTCCTATGGGACCAAATCAAGATGTAGACTGGGGTAACGATAAACAGTCATTTGCTGAACACGTACTAGCACCAACCTATATGCGTGGCACTCGAACAGTATATAATAGAGGTGAATATGTTTAATTGGAAAAATGTTGAGGTATACAATGTACCGTACAAATTTGTGATTTGTGATAATTTTTTAGAAAATTTTGATGATGATTTATTTCCAAGTCAGGAGTGGTGTAATAAAAATCTGTTGACTAGAGAAAATAGTGTGACAAAAGCAATTAGTGCCAAGAATAGTTTGCCATTACTTAACCAGATACAAAAACATTTACTTGAAAAAATACTGTCACAAGAATTTCATAATAAGGTATGTAGCATACTAAACATACCTTTGATAAATGAAACTACGGGAATAAGGAAAACACAAGGCGAGTATAGAATAGCTCGTGAAGCAATGTTTGTTGAAAATCTTAAAACAGATAAAAACATTTTAGATGTTCATTATGATAGCGAAGTTACAATATGGACAGGACTTTTGTATTTCAGTGATAGTATGAATGGCGGAAGTTTTAATATACATTCTCATAATAAAAGTATTTTTAAAAAAATACCTATTAAAAAGAATAGATTAATTTTAACATACAATAGTGATAATAGTTGGCATAGTGTATCACCTTGGGATAGTGATGTTCCGAGAAAGAGTATATACATAACCAGCGAATTTAAGAATTTTGGCAGAGATGTCAATAGAAACCCCATAGGAGCAAAGGAGGTATGGATACCATGAAGTTAGATGGACTTATAAGAAAATTTGATATAGGATTAGATATACAAGAATTACAAAGTGATTTTAAAAAACTGTTACCTAAGATTGAAGAAATTGGTTGGTGGGGAGCAGAAGGTGCTACACATCAGTTCCAATTTGCTGTTCAGTCAAGAGAGTATAGCGGAGATCCTTATCATGAGTGTTGTGGACCACAACCGGACTTAAACATTGATGATGAAACGAATCCTTTGACTGAAGGAAGTTTTAATTTTATTAATGACATATTTCAAGATACATATTTTGAAACTGTAATAAAAAGTTTTCCAATAGATGTTACTAGAGTTCGTATTTTAAAATTGAAAGGAAAAAGTTGTTATAGACTACATAGAGATATGACATATAAATTTCATATTCCTATTATAACAAATCCTAGTAATTTGTTTTTGTTTCCAGAACAATACCATAGGCATGTAGTGCATTTACCTGCTGATGGTAGTGTATACTACACAGATACGTCTGTTCCGCATACATTTTTAAATGGCGGGACTAAAGACAGATATCATATTGTTCTTAGTAGTACTATAGACAAAGAAATTTTGCTTAACGATTTTACAAAGGAGTTAGATTTCTCTAGAGACCATTTTCCGTCCCTAGATGAAAAAGGCGAATGGATGTAGTTTTATTATCTGATGTCTACGCTGAAGGCTGGATTAGAGGAGCCGGAGCTTATAAATTAGCAACAGAACTAAGATCTGTTGGCTATACCGTACAGGTTATTGACTTCGCAAGTAGATTAACTTATGATGAAACAATAAAATTATTTGACAAATTCTTAACACAACAAACAAAGGTTCTTGGAGTTAGCAATACTTTTATGAGTAACAATGGAAGTAAGATTTTTGAACAGGATTGGATGCTAAACTTAATACAAGAATACAAGAATCGCTTTAAATTTAAGGTAGCTATTGGAGGCAATAGAGGTGGTCCTGCTACTTACACAAAACTAGCACGAGATACATTTGATATACTTGTAAGTGGATTCGCAGATAAAGCAATTTTAGCTATAGTAGAAGGCACTGCTAAAGGAAAACAAATAGAAGGACAACTTATTATAGACAGCAATATTGATTATGAATATACTGACTTTCATAAGAGCAAAACTATTTTCACTGAACAGGATTGTATTTTTCCAGGTGAAGCATTGCCAATAGAAATAGCTAGAGGTTGTAAGTTTAGATGTAGTTACTGTTTTTATCCTGGCAACGGAAAAGGAGATACGTATAAACATCTCAAAGACAAAAGCATTTTGCGTGATGAACTTATCTATAATTTTGAAAAATTTGGAACACAAGTTTATGATATTATGGATGATCTTTTAAATGATAGTCCGGAAAAATGTGAATACTTACATGATGTGTTTACTAAT
>Ga0163110_10000042_pt1 | contig 61003 bp, 50 predicted proteins | sample CRUFie1St17metaG_FD_108703 | JGI IMG/M metagenome (GOLD analysis project Ga0163110, IMG submission 108703) | Marine microbial communities from the Costa Rica Dome - CRUD Field 142mm St17 metaG | ecosystem: Environmental > Aquatic > Marine > Oceanic > Photic zone | place: Costa Rica: the Eastern...
CAAGGAGATGGCCCGTTCACAGTCTTTGCACCTACAGATCAAGCATTCTCTGATGCTGGAATTGACTTGGACGCATTCACTACCGATGAGCAGATTGCTACATTAACGGACATTTTACTATATCACGTCTACGCTGGAGCAGTTTACGCAGCGGGTGTAACTGACGGAATGACTGTCGCAATGGTTAACGGAGACGATGCATCATTCACAGTTACAGACGGAACTGTAATGATCGGAGATGCAACAGTAACAGCAGCTGATGTAATGGCTTCCAATGGAGTCATCCATGTTATCGATAAAGTACTAATGCCACCAGCAGATTTAGTAGATATAGCTGCAGTAGCAACGTCAACAGGAGTACATGACTCATTAGTTGCTGCACTGGTAAAGGCTGATATGGTAGCGAACCTACAAAGCCCTGGCCCGTTCACAGTATTTGCGCCTACAGACCAAGCGTTTGCTGATGCAGGAATAGATTTGGATTCATTCACTACAGCAGACCAAATTGGTGTGTTGACTGATATTTTACTATACCACGTCTACGCTGGAGCAGTTTATGCAGCGGATGTAACTGACGGAATGACTGTCGCAATGGTTAACGGAGACGACGCAACCTTCTCAGTTTACAACGGAGCTGTAATGGTAGGGGACGCAACTGTAACCTCAGCTGATGTAATGGCTTCGAATGGAGTTATCCATGTTATCGATAAAGTACTGATGCCCCCAGCAGATTTAGTAGATATAGCTGCAGTTGCAATGTCAACAGGAGCACATGACTCATTAGTAGCTGCTTTGGCCAAGGCTAACCTTGTTACAACTGTACAAGGAGATGGCCCGTTCACAGTCTTTGCACCTACAGATCAAGCATTCGCTGACGCTGGAATTGACTTGGACACATTCACAACCGATGAGCAGATTGCTACATTAACGGACATTTTACTGTATCACGTCTACGCTGGAGCAGTTTACGCAGCGGATGTAACTGATGGAATGACTGTCGCAATGGTCAACGGAGACGACGCATCATTCACAGTTACAGATGGAAATGTAATGATCGGAGATGCAATGGTAACAGCAGCTGATGTAATGGCTTCCAATGGAGTCATCCATGTTATCAATAAAGTACTAATGCCACCAGCAGATCTACCAACAATTCCGGATGGTTGTGATTACGTAATCGGACTAACTGAAGACGGAATGGCATTTGACAATACAGATCTAAGCATTGATGTCGGACAGACAGTATGCTGGATTTGGAATGATGCTGCAATGGCACACAACGTAGCAGAAATAAGAGAAGAAGGAGACACATCACGAGATGCTGCAGGATATTACAGCGGAACTCCCGTCACATCAATTGACTATCGAATTACTTTCAATGATGATGAAACGTTTTACTATATTTGTGAGCCCCATGCTTCAATGGAAATGAACGGAAAGGTAGTAGTCGGAACTGGAATCAGTGAGACACCTACAACAGTAGTAGAATCCGATGACAATACCCCTGGTTTCACAGCGGGCATTGCTGCAATAGCACTGATCAGTGCATTGGTTGTCGCAGGCTCACGCCGTAGATAATCGGACTTCGACCCACCCGTCGAGCTCTCTCGTCTCGTGGACGACGAGAGGGCTCGGCCTCCTTAGAGAGGCAAGAAATCGTCCATAAGGTGGAAAAAGAGGGAATGGTGACCAATCCCTAACTTCTCCAGAATCTAAATCGTATCGACTTTGATGAAGAGGACATGTTATACAACCATCTTTTATTTTCCCACCATAAGCAAGTGGCCACGCCATATGCCTACAAAGTGCGTCTGTAACATGAATTTTATGACCATCTCTTAGCAACATTATGCTCCTGAAACCTATTTGTAACATCTTTTTTTTTCCATTTTTCAATCTATCAGATCTAACAGTCCGATGCCAAACCGCATCCTCTGTTGGTAATTTCATAAAGCCACAGTCATGACTTAGGCTTTGAATGTCTTTAAACTTCATTCAGATAAATTTTATTTCAGATTTGTAAGACCGCCGTCGACAGCCATAACTTGCCCAGTCATCCATTCAGGGGCGCTGTGAATTAACCATTCAGCAACTGATGCTATATCATCTGGGTTGCCAATCTTACCTACTGGATGCATTTCTTCACTAATTTTTCGGCTTTGTTCACTCGCTAGAAGATGAGATGAAAGCGGGGTCTCAACCAAACCAGGAGATACAACATTCACTGTAATACCTCTCTTAGCATAGTCTGATGCCGCAGCTCTAGCCAAACCTTCCACTCCTGCTTTCGCGGCGGAGATGGATGCATGGTTGGGCATTCCAAGAGTTGCTGCAGCTGATGAGAAAAGGATGATTCGGCCACCTTTTCCTCTCATCATTATCTTAGCAGTAGCTCTTATTATATTGAATGAGGTTAATAAATTTTGATTGATAGTTTCCATAAACTGTTCGGAACTAGTAGCATGTAGTGGTCTTAGAAATATCGAACCTACTGAATTAACAACTGCGTCTAATGAACCATATTTTTCATTAATTTGTTTCGCTTTTTCCTGAACATCTTCGGCATTTGTAGCATCTACAACCAAACTTTCTATAGAATTACCATCAGTTACTAGGTTTAATTTATCTAAATTTCTAGAACTAATTACAACTTTCCATCCTTTACTCGACATACGTCTAGCTAGATTAGAACCTATACCACCAGACCCTCCGACAATCCAAACTACTTTACTTTCGATATCTGACATAATTTTACACCTTTAATTCACTAATTTTTTTATCCAAATCTAGACCTAGCCGAAATTCTTCCAAATAAGGGCCCATCGACTCGATTAATCTAACATTAGGATGAGTTCTGAGTACTAAGCCATCCAAATACATCAAAGCCCGGATGATTGGGAATGCTTCTTCACCGAAATCTGCTCCTGCTTTTTCTACAGCAGCTTGTACTGTCTGCATCATAATTCTGGTTAGACTTTTTTCGCCGACGGACTGGTTCTCAAATCCAGCGTAAATTTTATTCATTTCTTTATAGTAACTTTCTAAATTATTTGAGGTGAGGGGAGAATCAGATAAACCGAGAAGTGAGTCAAAAGCACTCCCGAAATTATTTGCTGATAAATGCTCAAAAAATTGGAAAAGTGAAAGGTTTACCTTGGAAGGGGCATGACATATGGCTCCATTGTCAATAAAAACAAATCTATTCTCGTTATCTATAATACAATTTCCTGGATGGAGGTCACCGTGAAATGTGCCTATACCAAAAAGATAAGCTCCATGAATCCTAAATAACTGCAATAGTGTATCCCAACTAAGAGATTTTTCTTCGATACCATCTTCTAAAGACTTACCAGAAATGTACTCAGAAACTAATACATCTTGATTCGACAGATCGGCCCAGTACTTTGGAAACCTTAGCATATCCATAGAAAATTTTTTGGAAATCTCTTTTTTTATCTCGTTTAATTCTTCTGCGCCTTTGATTTCGTTACGTAAATCAAGTTCTCTAGTTGTATAATCTGCGACGTGGTTCAGTAGAGCCACGGGGTTTCCTACCCTGCGAAGTTTCCTGTTAAAGAATAAGAAAATTCTTAACCATCTCCTCATTCTTTCAACATCTCTTCTAAAAGTTTTAGAGTTTTGATTCTTGATGATTTTTACTACCACTTCTTCACCAGTTTTTAATTTCGCTCTATGAACTTGCCCCACTGATGCTGCTGCCAAAGGGACTTTCTCAATATTCTCGAATGCATCAAAAAATCCTTCAGGAGCTCGCGATTCTAAATTAGCAAATACGTCTTCAGTAGGAATACTGGCTGCATGCTGGTAAAGTTGTTGCAGTTGCCTACATTTTTCAACACCAATCAAATCGGATCTGAGGGCAAAAATCTGAGCCAATTTAACTGAAAGCAAACCTTGTTCTTGAATCCAATCCAAATCAGCGGGTTTTTTCTTCAAAATTTCTCTCATGAAGAACAGGAAAGTTAGGAGTCTCACATATCCTAGTAAGCACTAATGAATATAATGGGTCGTATCAATCCATAAAAGATAATTATTAGTTTTTATAATTATAAAACAGATTTAATCAACAACAATCATCGGTCACACTATCTTGGGCGCAGAAACAGGTCTTGGCCGGAATTATATCAGCTCTAGAGCTCCTTTCCTCAAATTGAGATGTTACTTTCTGTAATTCACCTGAAGTATCTCCTCTAGCTTCCAAACACAATTTAAGTCCTAATAGACCCCACATATTGTCTTTCCAAAGCGCAATATCCGCTCGATATACTTCCTCTGCTTCCTCAACTTCACCCTGTTCTAGAAGAAGCGCCCCCAAAATATGACGTACAGGCTGCATTTGACCCCAAGGTTCGTTGTAGGCAAGATTCAACGAAAGTTCTACTCCTCTACGTAGATGATCAAACGCTTTTGTGAAATCAGATGAATCACCTTTTTGTTTTGCAATATATTGTCGACGATATTCGATTTCTCCATCTAATATTGCGTCATTGACTAAAAGGATACAAGGGCCTTCACTCGGGTCTTGATACATCAAATTGTTATGAAGAACCCTTCCAGCGAGAGCTGGATTTTGTAATGCTTCTTTGAATAACATTTGTTCAGCTTCTGCCTCTGGGACCATCCCAAGAGATGCATAAGCAACTCCTCTTGCATAATGTTGAGTAGCAATTGCCGCAGGAAATACATCCGAATCTGTATGTAATGGTTCATTTAAGATATCTTCCCATTTACCAAATCTTATCATTACATGCCATGGCATTGTGACATAAGACTCAAGGAAAATAGCCCCCATTGGAATCACTCCTGCCAACATAAACTGTACGCCAGAATCTGCATCGCCAGATGGAAGAGTTTCAACGGCTTTTCGGGCATACTTCAATGCGGTTTCATATTGACCGTCGAACATAGCACACCATACGACGAAATGATGGTTATGCATTCTGTAGAACTTGTAAAATTGTGATTCATTACCAGTAATTTCAACATAACGATCGTCTGCTTCTACAGCTGCAATATTGCAATCTATGGCTTCCTTCCATTGCCCTACCCACGCATCAATGTGAGATGGCATGTGCACTAGGTGACCCAAACCAGGCATCCTTGTTCGCAGAACGTCAGCAGCAGGAAGTGCTCTCTCAGGGAAAGGAGATAATTCTAATGCATGACAATAAAGATGGCAAAGAGCAGGGTGAACCTTTGCTTCTTCACTACTTTCAAATGCATCTTCTAGAACTTTTACAAGAAGCAGCGTATTTTCATCAGCTGGTGTAATTTCTCCCGTTTTTGTGTTCTTTTCCCATAGTTGCCAAGCTTTTAAATTCATTAATGCCTCTACGTAAATTGCTGTTACATCTAGATTCCCTTCGTACTTTTCATAAAGAGGAGCCATGGCATCAGCAAAAGCAATATTCAATTCAAGACTATTTCCCATATTCAAAACAGAGGGATCGGCTCCATCCCGCGCCTCTTCAGAATGTCTTTCGGCTAGCGCATTGATGAGATCCTGTTCTAATTCTGAACATGTATTTTTTAGAGAAATAGCCTGTTGAATAGGATCATATCCTGAACCAAGACCGGGAGTCCAGTTATAATTTGACGAAAGACAGTATGCTATGCCCCACCATGCCATAGCACAATCTGGATCTAATTCAGTACATTTTTGGAAACATGCAATTGCTTCCTCATGATTATAATTAAGCATGTGCCCATAAGCGAGAATGTACATTTTTCGGGTTTCGTCATCTTTACAAGTTATTTGATTTACAAAGGAATAATTAGAAGCATTTCCAAAATCATAATCATCGGGCATAAGTACCATATCTTATGCAAAAAGATGAATGGTATAATCAATTTCCCAATAATTTATATCCATGAAAAAAATTAGGCTCAATCCATAATTATTTCATATCTGCTGTGGAAGTTATCTGATGGTTGACCGACGATTCGGGAGATTTCTATACCCTCTCTTGATTCATAACGTGACATAATGGCTCCTTCAATGATGCCGTCATCTAAAGCGGATAATGGTAAACTCTCTTCAGATAGATTTTGATCTAGGTGTACCTCTATGTGAAATACTGGGTCTATATCATAGGTTAATTTTCCTAATCCAGAGTACTCCCACCAATCCATTATTTCATTTAGATATTCTACATCACCACTCAGGTCTTTCATTGAAAAAGATAATTCCTCTCCTATTCTTATTCCAACTTGTCTCAACAAAGTTTCGATATCAATACCAAAAGCTGCAAGACTTTGGACACCACCGGTTTCTAATTTTTTCCTCGCTTGGTTAATCTCCATTCCAGCATTGAGAATTGATTCTGGATCGAAAGGGGTATCCTCAGTAGGAAGGTCATTTTTTACATCAAGTATTTCTCTTATCCGCTCTAAAAATGAACCACTTTCAAAGGTTAATTTAAGAGGGTCTACTATTCTATTTTCGGTGTACCTTTTTGATGCAGAATCAAGAGGAATTCCTTCTGACCATATAGATTCAACAAGATTTGCCCATGAATTAGAAAAATCAGGTGATTCGATTACGAGAGCAGCGTCTTCTTTCCCTCTTCCAACTGGATTTTCTTCCATGTTAAGATACTGTATGGTCTCGAGATTATCCATCAATGCCCCTTGAGCTTCTAAATTATTGGTATGTCTAACTTCTATTAAATCGTGCAATTCTCCGTAAAATCGTAATGTACGCCTGTCTAATTGACCTATCACACGGATGTTGATGCCTCTGTTGGCAGCGTTGTTTACCGCAGTAATAGCTGGACTCCTGCAAAGATGAAGAATACCAAATTTACCTAATAACAGAATTAAATTCTTAGTAGAATCATCAGCCATTTTTTCGATTCTTTTCATTATGTGAGTTCTTTCCTTTAATACTGCAAATTTTGGATTTATATCACTACTCTCCTCGATAGAATCTATGAATCTAAGTGTATTTGGATTAACCTGGACTTCTTCATAGGCCTGTTCTATCCTTTGTAATTGTAATTTTCTGATGCCAATAAGATGTTCCACAGCTTCTGTTATTGGGGGACATGAAAATCTCATGGGTCTGTCTGCAGTTGTCTTTACAAGTCCGATCGATTGTAACTTTTCCAATGAGTTGTATGCGTCCAATCTAGTGGTTTCCAATTCTTTTGCCAACTCACTAGCCTTGAGATTAGATTTAGAGGATAGGACCAAAACTGCCTTAATTTCTCTTTCATTTAGACCTGCGTCACTCAAGATTACTTCCCAGCTCATCAGAATTCTCTCCTCTGGGTTACATCACTCATAGCTGCCAGTATTTTTGCCACATGTTTCCGAGGACGGAATAACCAGTCGTAGACGTATTTAATTTCTCTATCTGGGCCTATCACAAACGAGGATTTTGCGGGAAATTGACCGAGGTAAACCGGCACTTCATACAAGTCGGCTACGGATCTCTCAGGATCTGAAAGTAAGGGAAATGGTAAGTCTAGTTCTTCTTTGAACTCTTTGTGTTCTACAGATGAATCCTGACTAATTCCGATAATTTCAACAGGGGGTGTGAGTGATCTAAACAAGTCATACTGCTCTTTGAAACTTAAACATCCTCTTTTGCAAGTCGGAGAACCGGCTTTAGCGTAGAAAAATACGACTTTCCATTCCCCATCTAGGTCTGAGAACTTAAATTCATTTGATTCGCTGTCCAAGAGAGTGAAATCGGGCGCTTTTTCGCCTACTGAAATTGGCATGTGTGTTGATCTCCTTATGTTTTTGGTAAAATACTTACTCTACATCCAGAAGATGACCCATTCGCATTTTTTTGGTCTTAAGGTAGTCTCTATTTGATTCACATATACCACTGATGTGAGAGACCCTATCAACCACTTTGATCCCGTTATCTGACAAACCTTTCACTTTGAGGGGATTATTTGTCATGAGTCGGACACTGGTTACTCCTTTCTTCTTTAACATCCTGGCCGCGATTTCATAATCTCGGGCATCTGCTGGCAAACCTAGAGCGAGATTAGCATCTAGTGTGTCGTATCCTTTGTCTTGCAATGCGTAGGCTTGAATCTTGGCTTCAAGTCCTATACCCCTTCCTTCTTGTCTAAGATAAACTATCGCCCCTGCACCCTCTTTCTGAATCCTTGCCATGGATTTTTTCAGCTGGGCACCACAATCACACTTCAGTGAATGGAATGCATCTCCTGTTAGGCATTCCGAATGGATTCTAACTAAAGGATCGGAGGAATCGGAAAAACCTTCTACATAGAGTAAGGCGTGTTCCATACCCCTGTGATCAGCAGTTACTGCTATTCGGAAGTTACCACTTTCAGTGGGTAAAAATGCATCTGATTCAACATTTTTCTTATTATCATTTTGCGATTGTTTGACTTGAATGGTCATAAGCACGCCTCGGCTTATTCACTTATGAAATTATGTTTGTTTAACACGTTTTTTCAAAACACTTGGTTATATGCTATCAACTTGGTGTGTAGCCCAATGTCCCAATTGTATTCATCGTCAAATTTGACCGATTCCCGGGTCAGAACGATGAACGAGTACCCAGTCAACCAGGACGGAAAGTTTGTACTATACTGGATGACTTCATGTAGAAGATTCGAATACAACGCATCTCTCCAACACGCAATTACAATGGCAGGAATCTTGAATAAACCGGTTTTGGTCATTGAAGCGGTTTCCATAACCCACAAATTCGCCAACGACAGAATACTATCTTTCATGGTACAGGGAATAATGGACAATATTGTAGATTTTAATGAAAACTCGATTTCCTACATTCCTTGGGTCGAGATAAAACAAAAAGCTGGAAAAAAAATGCTTGCCTCACTATCCGATGAGTCTGCTTGCGTCATTATCGACGATTATCCAACATACACTCCGAGCAAAATTAGAGATGCTGCTTCGAGAAATCTAAAAGTTCAGGTGGATGCTGTAGATTCAAATGGTATTTTCCCGATGAAATGGGCAGAAAAAGAGTTCACTACAGCGTATTCATTTAGGAAATATGTACAAAAAAACCTCTTAGATGCATTCCACACCATTCCTCTGAAAAACCCAACCTCAAATCATAAAACAGACATGAAAGTTTCTGAAAAAATCCTCTCCAAACTTAGAGACGATTATGGATTTGAATCGACTCCTCTTGAATGGCTTTGGAGAGTCGCTGAAGGTGGAAATGTAGGAGATCAAGCGATGGAAGAATTCCCTGTAGACCACACTGTTCCGGCAGTTGCTGGCGTCAGAGGAGGTGTCAATGAAGCAAGAATGCGTTTACAGAAGTTCCTCAATTACAGGTTAAACAGATACAGTACCGACAGGAATAATCCTGACAAACCCGCAGTCAGTGGATTATCTCCATGGCTTCACTTCGGACATATTTCCTCATTTGAAATAATTTCAAATGTGTTAGAAAAAGAAAGCTGGACTCCAAACTCGTTGAATCATGAGGACACTGGCAAAGGCACAAGAACGGGGTGGTGGGGTGTTTCGGAATCATCATCCTCGTTTTTAGATCAAATTATCACATGGAGGGAATTAGGATTCAATTATGCATACAACAGAGAAGATCACGCAACCGTTGAGACCATTCCAAATTGGGCCAAAATATCCATGAAAGATCATATCAATGACGACAGAACAATATACACACTTGAACAATTAGAAAAAGCGGAAACCCATGATGAAATCTGGAATGCAGCACAGAGAGAGTTACTAAGAACTGGACAGATGCACAATTACATGAGGATGCTGTGGGGTAAGAAAATTCTGGAATGGTCACCAAGTCCTGAAATCGCGGCTGAGAATATGATCTACATTAACGATAAGTGGGCACTTGATGGCAGGGATCCAAATTCATACACAGGAATATTTTGGGTATTAGGAAGACATGATCGGGCATGGGGTCCTGAAAGGCCAATATTCGGAAAAGTTAGATACATGTCTTCGGAATCAGCTTACAGAAAGCTAAAATTAAAAAATTATCTTCAGAAATATGCAAAGGATGAAAATATTACATTAGCAAAATTCGGGTGAATGGATGCCAAACTACAAACACGAAACTATTGTTGACGCAGATATAGAATCCACTTTTGACTGGTTTGAACACGAAGGTTCTTTCAGAAGATTGATGCCTCCTTGGGAGGTGGCTGAAGAAGTACGAGCCGACGATTCTCTTGAAGTCGGATCTCAGAGGGTTTTCAAGTTTCCAGCACCAGGACTGCCGTTCGTAAACATGACGTGGGTTGCTGAACACACAGGTTATGATAAACCAAATTATTTTGCAGACACAATGGTAAAAGGACCTTTTTGGAAATGGGATCATGATCATTATCTCAATGAGAAAGACGGAACAACTACTGTTGTTGATGATGTTACATACAGTGTACCATTTGGACCACTTGGTATGCTAGTAGACAAAATGTTAGGAGGGGCGTTGGTCACAAAAAGAATTTCTTCCATGTTTAAAGCAAGGGAACTTAGATTACAAAGGGACATGCGAGAGCACAAAAAATATTTGAAAGAGTCACGAAAGAAAATATTAGTCGCTGGTTCATCAGGACTGATTGGCACCCAATTAGTTGCTTTTTTAGACACTGGAGGTCACGATGTCTGGAGACTTGTTCGAAGGCCAGTTAAGGAAGGAGCAAAAGAATTGAATTGGGTTCCAGACAAAGGAATCCTAAATCCTGATGACATCGAAGGATTTGACGTCATCATACATCTGGGAGGAGCAGGTATCGCTGATAAAAGATGGAGCAAAAAAAGAAAAGCTTTGATTATTGACTCTCGAAAAGATAGTACAACTTTGCTTTCTGATACGATGAGTAAACTGAAAAGGAAACCTGAAGCATTTATTGTAGCCAGTGCTGTTGGTTATTATGGTAATCGTGGAGATGAAAAATTAACCGAAGAAAGTGAACCTGGAGAAGACTTCTTGTCCGACACCGTAATTCAATGGGAATCATACGCAGATTCTGCCAGAAAAGCAGGTATTCGCGTTGTGAATACACGAACTGGAATTGTGCTAGCCGCCACAGGCGGGGCTTTAGGGCGCATGCTACTTCCTTGGAAAATGGGAGGAGGAGGGCCTCTTGCAGGAGGAAAACAGTGGATGTCATGGATATCTCTCGATGATGAAGTATACGCTATTCATCACTTGATGATGAATCATGATTGTCAAGGAGCCTACAACCTGACAGCTCCAAACCCGTGTAGACAAAAAGTTTTCTCAAAGACACTCGCTAGAGTACTTAGAAGACCAGCAATCGCACCAATTCCCGGAATATCGATGAAAATTCTCTTTGGTGAACTTGCTACCCCATTACTGATAGAAGGCCAAAGAGTGTTGCCTAGTAGGTTGGAGAAATCTGGTTATGTATTTACTCATAGAGACCTTGAAGATGCTCTGAGAGATTCACTTGGGAAATGGAGATAATTTAATGAAAGATACTCATGAACATTTAGTAAATACTAAATTTCCTGAATTCGAATTATATGACGACAGTAAAAAAGTAATAACTGAAAAAGATATCCATGGAAAATGGAACATCATATTCTTCTATCCAAAAGATGAGTCCCCAGGTTGCACTATACAGTCTTGTTCATTTAGAGAAAAATATGAAGAATTTAATGATCTTAATGTACAAATCTATGGAGTTTCCTCAGATTCAGTTTCAATGCACAAAGCATTCAAAGAAAAATATAACTTGCAATTTCCTTTATTGAGTGACAAGAATGGCAGACTAGCACAAAAATTGATGTTAAAAAAGAACTTTGGCTTTTTGGATGCAAGAGTTACATTGATTGTTAACCCTCAAGGCACCATTACTTATGTCTACACAAGTCAATTGAGGGTAACTGGTCATGTAAAAAAGGCATTAAATGCAATAAAAGTTCAAAAATATTTGATTAGAATTTGAAAATGCTTCAATCCTTCGAATACAGTTATTTTTGCTATTTTATATTACACTACTTGAAGTAGTATGGGCATTCGCATACCACTATGGCTCAAGGTACGGTCAAGTGGTTTAACAAGAAAAAAGGATTTGGATTTATCGAACAAGACGAGGGAGAGGACTTATTCGTCCACTACACTCAAGTTGAGGGAGAAATCAAAGATGGAGATTCAGTAGAATTTGAAGTTGGAGAAGGACCTAAGGGGCCTAATGCAATCAACGTCTCTAAAACCGAGTAAATTATTTAATTTCAGAATAATAATCGATAGCGGCTTCTTCGATTTCTTTGCAAGCTTTCGACTCATCTATGGTTAATGTCTCACCATTTCTGCGCAAAGCCTCTCCTCCTACAAATACATCCATTACATCTCCTCCAGAATAAATTACGTTAGAAAGGATTCTCCTGTTGTCACGTCCGATAGGTCGCATGCGTATGTCATTGAGATTCCATGTGATCCAATCTGTAGACCCTTTTGTGGCTAATTTCCATGTTTCAATAGGATTCAAGATTCTTGCATCCCAGTGGTCATGTCTCTGTACTAGGCTGGCGGCCTTTGATTCTGAACGCATATCTAGACTGTTGTTACTAGCCGCACCGTCCGTACCTAAACGTACATCAACTCCAGCTTCTTTCATTGCAGGATAAGATAAGGTTCCTCCACATGCTAACTTTTGATTAGATGTTGGACAATGAACAGCATGCGCTTCATATTTTGATAGAATTCGCATTTCTTTTTTCGTAACCCACCCACAATGAGCACAAACTGTGTTACCATTTGAAAAGAAATCGAGAGAGTCTAGATATTCTATTGGGTACATACCGGTCAAAGAATGACAGTCTGCGACTTCCTTACGAGTCTCAGAAGTGTGAATACTCAATTTACAACCAGTTTGTTTTGAAACATCAGATGCTTTTCTCAAAGTCTCCTCGCTACAAACATATACCGAATGCGCCCCTATTCCGTACGATATCCTATCCGGTCTTGATGAGCCTTCTTTGATGAGTTTCTGCATATGTTTCAACGCGTCACCAGAGCCATGTTTGAAATTAGGAGTCAATCCGTCTGTAATTGGTCCGCACAATTCTGCTCTAAGGCCAGACTCCGCTAGAGTTTTACCGATTACTTCTGTATGAAAATACATATCACAAGCAAAGGTGGTTCCTGTTGAAATTAATTCAGCTGCTGCAGCGCGAGTTCCTATTTCTACAAACTCCGGTGTAAGAAATTTTTCTGCTGGGAATATTGATTTTTCTAACCATTCCATTAATGGCAAACCTTCACCCATTCCTCGATTTAGAACCATGGGGAGATGAGTATGCCAATTTTGAAATGAGCGAGTGATAAGCCGCATAGAACCATCAATTTCTTCAACTACGTCTTCATCTCCATTACTTTCAGAAAAACTGCCATCAACATGTAGAAGAAAATCACCATACTTCACTGATCCATCATGATCAATTAAGCGAGTCTTTGTGACTCTCCTAACTCCTATATCCGGCAGTTCCATGTTACCCCCAAGAAGTCATTTATCGTCAATCTTTGCTTGAAAGAAAGTAACATTAGGAATAATTTGAATATTTCTTACAATAAAACTTTATCTTTAGTATACCAGAGAATTTTATGGTTGACTTCGGGGAGATTGGTTTCTCTGGAAAATTGAGACCCTCACAAGTTGCCTCGTCTGATATAATCCGAGAACAATTGATTGCTGGGGAAAAGAACCTACACATTGTTGCACCACCAGGTTCTGGCAAAACTGTTCTTGGACTCTACACATGGTCAGATTTAGTCAGACTACCAACCTTGGTACTAAGTCCAAACTCAGCAATACAAGCCCAATGGGTAGCAAGAGCCAGAGAATTATTCAATTTGGATGGGAAGGATGATAAAATTCTTACAAATACAAAAACACCAGGGTTACTTACTTCACTAACATATCAATCAGTTACTTTACCAAAGCGTGATGATGAAAATTTAGATGAAGCTGCAATGGACATTTGGATTGAAAAACTAATTTTAGAAAATGAAGCAGACAGCCCAGAAACTGCTGAAGCCTGGATTAAAGATTTGAAAGAGAATAATAAAGAATATTATTCAGAAAGGTTCAGCACATATAGGAAGCAAGTCAGAGACGATTTTGCCAACCATGGTAATGCTTTATGGGTATTACATGAATCCGCAAAAAAGAATCTAGAAAACCTTGCAAAAACTGGCGTTGGGATGATTATTCTTGACGAATGTCATCACTTGTTAGGGCACTGGGGAAGAGTTTTGAGTGAAATCAGGGAATATTTTGGAAATCCAATTGTTCTAGGCCTTACTGCTACACCACCAGATATTAATTCATATAGTTTAGCAGATGGAGAAAGATATACTCAATTTTTTGGAGAAATAGATTATGAAGTGCCAGTACCTGCATTGGTCAGAGATTCTAATTTATCTCCCTATCAGGATTTAGCCTATTTTGTTAGGCCCAATCCTGAAGAGTTGAGATACATTGCTAATGTCGACAAAAAGTTTGATGAATTGATTGAAGAAATAAGTAATGGACCCAAAGAAACTGAAAATCGCACCCCAAGATTAGATGTTTGGTTGTCTGAAATTCTCGCTAAATTATCACTTCCCAGCGGTTCAGTAAAAGATTGGAATGCTTTCGTAAAAAGAGATGAGTCGTTGGCTAATTCAGCTAGATTATATCTTTTATACAAAGAAATTAAACTTCCAGAAAATGTACCATATCCAGAGCAAAAATTAATTGATGCTGATTTGACAAAAAATCAAGTTATGATTACTTTATTAGATCGTTACATAAGACACGGTCTTCTTCGTTCAAGTAACAAAGATGATCATGACTTGGCGGAAGTTGCTATTCAAAGGCTAAGATTACTAGGTCACCAGATTACTGAGACCGGGATGAGGCCTTGCGCATCACCAGTTGGAAGAGTTATGGCATATGCTTCTGCAAAATATGTTGCGCTCAGGAATATCTTGACTGCAGAAATGCAGGCTTTAGGTCCGGAAATTAGAGCAGTTATTGTTACTGACTTTGAAAAAACGTCCGCAACTGCTCTAGTTGAAGGAGTTCTAGATAAAAATGCTGGAGGAGCCATAGCAGCATTTCGTTCACTTCTGGTTGATGAAGCAACAGATCGACTTAATCCAGTATTAATGACTGGTTCTACGGTATTGGTTGATGACGACCTTTGTAATATTATTGTACCTAAGTTTAAAGCTTGGATTAAAGAAAAAGGATTAGATATAGAGATTAAACAAGAAAAGAAAGATGGTTACAGCGAAGTCAGAGGAAGAGGGAATCAATGGAAACCAAGATATTACACAGAAATGATCACAGAATTATTCCAAGAAGGAATCACAAAATGTTTAGTAGGAACCAGAGGATTACTAGGAGAAGGGTGGGATGCTAGCCGAATAAATGTCCTGATTGATATGACAACTGTTACAACCAGTATGAGTATTAATCAACTTCGAGGACGTTCATTCAGACTTGACAAAAAGAATCCAAATAAAGTAGCGAACAATTGGGATATTATTTGCTTGGCTGAAGAATTTAGTAAAGGATTTGATGATTATTACAGATTCAAAAGAAAGCATTCGAGATTGTATGGAGTATGTGACGACGGTGCTATTGAAAAGGGAGTCGGACATGTCCATGCAGCATTTACTGAAGTTCGTCCAGAAGGAATCTCTGAAACATTAGATGTCTTCAATGATGAAATGATTCGAAGAGCGAGAAATAGAGAAAGGACTAGGGAACTATGGAGAGTTGGCGAGCCCTTCAATGCAAAGCCAAAAGAAGCAATAGAAATGAAAATGGGAGAGGGTTTTTCAGGAGGTTGGCCGATACTAAGTGTAGCATTTCAGAGACCTGAATGGAATGATGAGTCTCTTGTATTAGCAATAGCAACAGCGGTTTTGGGTGCACTAAGAGAAACTGGAAATTTGAAATCAAATCCTACAATTGCATCGGGAGATAGGGGAGGCGGTTGGATGAGAGCTTATCTTGAAAATGCATCAGAAGAAGACTCAAAAATTTTCACGGAAGCAATGGAACAGGTGCTTGGCCCGCTAAATAATCCAAGATATATCATTCCGCGAGAGGTGAGAATGATTACTGATAATTGGATCAGCAATCTGCTACCTGAAGTTATAGGAAAATATTTCAGAACAAAGAAAAATAGGTTAATGATGTTCCATAATGTACCTAAGAAGTTGGCTCAAAATAAGGAAGACGCTGCTATTTTTCAGAAATATTGGAATTTTGAAGTCAGCCCTGGTAATGTTGTTTATGGTTACAGCAAAGACGGAAGAGAACAGGTACGTTGGGCTTTAGAAATGAACCTCTCTCCGAGAGGTAATTTCCATAGTAAAAGCGTATTTACTTAGCCAAAGTTTCACAAGATTTACAATCGATTCCGTTACCTTTGTGTACATCACAGAATCTCTTCCTGCATGTAAAGCATCTAAAATCAAATGCAGTTACACTTTCTGAACAATTAACGCCGCCGCAAATATCTATACTTTGAGGAATCGGAACCGACGATAAAGGAGTTGTAACATTATCTTCAGATTTAACATCCCACCAGTTTACGGCTTCAGATTGTGTATTGTACTCTGAAATAGAATCTAGGTTTAATGCTTTAACTACATATGGATGATTGAGAAAATTCTTTGCATGTTCCGGATGAATATAGATTAGATGTTTATGAAATTGGTTAATTCCTTCCTCAATAGTTGAGACTGGTTCTAACATAGCAATTAATCTGTTATATGAAAATTCCAATCTCTTGGTTAATTTACGATTAGGATCTCTACGAGGATAATTTTTTGCATTACGGAACACAGAGGAATTCCAATTAATTTCACTAGGTGAGGAATCACCAGAATTGAGACTATTTGCAAATGCCTTTATGATTTTATCCAAAAAGCCCATTATTTCACCTTATTTGTTTTGGTCATGGCGCTGTCCCGGCGCCATGACCTTTGGGTTCATTGGATAGACGATGCCGTAGGCATCTACAGTCATTGCCGTTAGGCTCCTTCTTTGGGACGTATTTTCGTGTTACAGTCAGTAAATAAACTCAACGCCGGATTGCGATTCTCAGTGGCACATTATCACTACCTGAGATGTCACCTTGATGTTCTCTAATTGGTAGCCCCAAGCGTGAACATATCTCTAGATGAGGAGCCGACCAAGGATGTAAACAGTTTTCAGAGTAATCATACCCAAGTACAGATATTGGTTCAATTTCGCTCTCCCAAGTATCTCCAACCAATCTACCTGAAATTCTTGTCCAACTATGATCCATGTGACGTGTTTCATAAACAAAATTCTTGAAATCTTTTAAGGAGATTTTACTCAACAAAAAATCTTTTGGAATTGCTCTCGGAATAATTGCTAGGACTCTTTCATTATCGTGAAAATACGCAACTGGGCCTAATTTGAGTTGAGAAAATATCTCTTGTGACTTTTCTACAGACATGCGAATATCGCCCCATTTCCTAGGTAACCAAGATACAAAAGCAGAGCGATCTTTGGTCCCAGAAACATTACTACTTAACTCCAAAGTAGTATATTGTGGAGCGCTTTCAAACTTACTATTAGCCAGTTTAAAATTTAATTGTGGCATGGATAATTTAGGAAATCTAATAGGAGGCCTTTTTGGAATTTTTAAAGCTGATTCAAGTCTTGGAATATTATTTATCCATTCTTTAACCGGCATTTTTATCCATTTTTCATCCATTATTGTACAGACCCATCCAGTCTTACTATGGACTGTTCCGGGTAGGCGAATGATTCTCCGAGTATCTGCTGTTACAACATTATCAACAGGGTGACCCGCTTCAATTACCCGATCTAACAGTTGCTTACGTTGTGATCTAACTTTATGTTCCCTTAATCTCGGATTTGGCTCAGAAAATGATTTCCTGTCTGGATCTTCAGCGATAATGTGAAACCCTTTACTTCCTGAAAATGTAATATGTTTAATCTCAATATCAGTGTTGTCAATTAGCCAGTTCTTAAGATGTAATGTCGCTTTTCTTGCCTCTTCTAGTCTAACGAGACAAAAAGGTCTAATATCAATGTCAAAAACTACAAAGTGATCTAAAAGGATTGGTGAAGGTTTTTTTGTTTCTTTGATTCTAGGAAGATTTACTGGGTTGAGCCAAGATGATGTGGATACGTAAACATCTGTAGGAATTGAATTAGAAAATAATTGCAATAATTTCTCTGATGATGAAATCCTTTTATCTGAGGTCACCCATAGCCCCTCAATTGTCTTCCATCGAAATTGGTGCTGAGAGGATTTTTTCAACCAAGATAAATCTATTTGATTACTGGAGTAGTATGATGAAATATCTTCTTCAGACCATCTCAAGACACTATCCACAGTACAAGCGATAAGTATACAGTCTTTGATTCATTGGTTATAATTCTCTATTCACTATTGGTGAAACCTCTTTTCCTATTATGCCTATTGTGTCCATTAATTGCTCATGTGTAAGGCCTGCATTATCTAACTGGAATGAGAAACGAGAAATTCCTCCTAAAGCCTCACTATGTCTGATAATTTTTTCTGCTACCTCTTCGGGATCGCCGATTGCATAAGCACCCAATGGACCTGTTTGTTCATCAAATCTATGCCTTGTAACTGGAGGCCATCCCCTTTCACGACCTATTTTTGTGAAGGCTTTTGCATAACCGGGGAAATAAACATCTCTTGCTTCTTGTGAATCATTGGCTACAAAGCCCAATGAATGCAGTCCTACCTTTAGTTGACTAGGGTCATGACCAGCACGTTCACCGGCTTCCCTGTACAAATCAACTAACGGTCGAAATCTATGCGTCTCTCCACCAATTACTGCAATCATCAGAGGTAGTCCTAGTAATCCAGCTCTTACAAATGACTGGGGGGTTCCTCCAACTCCTAACCAAATTGGTAATTTTTCTTGAAGAGGTCTGGGGTAGATTTCTTGATTGTGGAGTGCGGGCCTATAATTTCCGGACCAACTGACTTTCTCATTATCCCTTATCTTCAACAATAAATCTAATTTTTCTGAAAAAATATCATCATATTCATTTAATTTCAATCCGAACAGAGGATAAGATTCTGTGAATGAACCTCTTCCAACTACCATTTCAGCACGCCCGGAAGATACCAAATCTAGAGTAGCGAAATTTTGGAATGCCCTTACAGGATCTGCTGCACTCAACACAGTTACGGCACTAGTTAATCGGATATTCTTTGTTCTAGAAGCTGCTGCTGATAAAATAACTGAATTTGCAGAATCTAGAAATTCTCTACGATAATGCTCACCTATTCCAAAGACGTCCAGCCCTACTTTATCCGCGTGTTCTATTCTATCGAGAAGGTCAGAGACAGACTTTGCACTATTTTCAGAATAAGTCTTACCATTATCAAATTGTGCTTCCGCAAAACTATCAATCCCAATTTCCATATTGATTGAAATATCAACTGCTATTATAATTAGTAGTTTTAAGCCTAACAACCACTGGAAAAATAATCAGGGATGGAAAAAGAAAGCTAATCCAAGGACGGCATACGTTGATAGTAACATCAATCCTTCTAACCAATTTGATTTACCATCTGATGCGATTAGATTAGCGATTGATACAGCAAGAAAGACAGCGATAGTTTCGAGAACTCCGAACTCAAAAGTCAATGGAACTTCTAAAAGCCAAGCAACCATTACCATCATTGGTGCTACAAAAACTGCAATTTGAGTTGATGATCCTATCGATATAGCGAATGATAAATCCATTTTATTTTTAGCAGCAACAGATACTGCAGTAAAATGTTCTGCTGCATTACCAAATAGGGGGAGAAGAATAACTCCAATGAAAATATATGGAAGATTGTATTTATCTGCAGCGGATTCTACAGAATGGACCAGCACTTCTGCCATCCATGAAACTAACACGGTTGCAAGTATTAGTAATATTACAGCATCTTTCTGATCCATTTGTGGTTCCTCATGATGTACACTCTCTGTCGCAAATAGATGAGAATGAGTCTTTAATTGAAATAAAAGAAACAGTCCATACATCGACAAAAGAATCAATGCAGCAGCATGGGACAACTTTTCCACACCATCATCTCCAGCCGTCCCTGCAACAGTGAAATTGAATACTGTTGGAATTATCAAAACTATTACAGCGAGTAATAATAAGGAACTATTCGAACTTACTTGTGTTTCTGAAAAGTTCTGAACAGAATGGTGCATCCCTCCCCATACGAATGAAAGTCCCATTACCAGTAGTAAATTACCCAAAATACTGCCAATAAGACTTGCTTGAACTAGATGGATCATATTTTCAGCCGTTTCTGGAGATGTGGTAGTCGACGCTGCGTAAAGTGCGAATAATGCAAGAATCATTTCAGCTGCATTGCCAAAAGTAGCATTTAGTAAACCACCAACTGATTCAGAAGTCCTTAACGCTATTTCTTCAGTCGCTTTACCCATTAGAAATGCTAGAGGCATTATGGCAATCATTGAAGTTATGAAAGAAATATTTGGGTCATGAGCAAAGTAGTTGAAGTAAACAGTTAGAGGAACCGCTATCAATAAAATATTCAATTTGCTTTCTCTAGGGTCGAAACTCTTTGCAATGCTCATCAGGTTAACCATCATACCCCCGAAGAGAACTAATGAAGTCAATGTTGCGCTTACAATAGGGAGCATTCATTCGTTCTGGCGATTCCCGATAAACATGCGAGGAGGTTGTAGGATAGCACTGAGTGGCACTCCTGGTACTGGAAAAACTACAATTTCAAAAATTTTAAAGAAAGAAGGATTCAATGTTTTTTCTCTGGAAGAGTTAGCAAACGAGCATAATTGTTTAGGAGAATTAGATATCTCTGATAATTCTAAGCCCATAGATCTGGAGTTACTAATTTCGAAATTAGAAAATGAATGGGATACAGTGCCTGATGATATTATCATCATTGATGGCCATCTTTCACATTTGTTACCCTGTAATCACACAATAATTCTGCGTTGCAGGCCCAGCATATTACAAGCTAGACTAGAAGGCAGAGGTTACTCCAAAGCAAAAATACAGGCAAATGTGGAGTGGGAGTTAATTGGGGGACCATGGAATGATAATCTGAAAAATAATAATTGGTTAGAATTAGATACATCGGAAATGAATCAAAATACCATCAAAGACATTATTATCAAATGGATAACAGATGAGTTCAAACCAACTGCTATTGACACAGATATCGACTGGATTGCGGTGATGGAGGAATAATATGTTGGAAAAAATGAGAAAAACATGGACAAAAGCAATACAACCAATTGTGATTAAACTTGGAGACCTAGACCCCTCTGTTTTGACTTGGACATCTCTTGGTGTATCTATTATCGGATTCTACATGTTAGCCATTGCTGAAATGAACACCAATGGTTCGTTAATGATTGTTCTAGCTGTGATACTTGTATTAGTTGCAGGAGTACTAGACGCTCTAGATGGTGCTCTGGCTAGACATCAAGGTACAGATGGTCCCTATGGTGATTTTTTAGATCACACAATCGATAGAATTGTAGATGTTGGTCTTCTAATTGCAATTGGTATGAATGCAGCTTTTGTAAGTAATTTGAATGCTGGTCTAATTGCTGGATTGTTAACACTTCTCGGATCCTACATGGGAACACAAGCTCAATCTGTCGGATTAGATCGAATATACGGAGGATTTTCTAGAGCCGATCGTATGATTATTACACTCTTGGGGTTATTAATAGCTGCTGTGCAAGCCCATATTGGAGTCGCAGGTATTGACATTAGTAATCACAGTGAATTCATCAATTACATATTGTTAGGCAATAATGAATTGAATGGAATGACTGGTGCACTGGCGATTTCTGCTTGGGGTGGAATTTACACATTTATCGTACGATTCAATAGCACGAGAAGCCAGTTGTTAAAATTATGATTCGTAATTCACGGTATATTAGAAAATTGTCACTTTAATCATAAAAATAAGGGTAATGGTTATCCTCTATACAATCCGCCTGCAAGTCGTGAAGAGTATCATTGACCGTGTTCTAGAACTTCAAGAAGATGAAGGCATACCATCTGCACCGGTGGATACCGAGAGTGATTCGGAACTAATCCAATTGCTTTCTTCTTTACAACCAAGGATACGAGTTTTTGGATGTGGAGGATGTGGTTCAAACACAGTAGCAAGATTAGAGCAAGAAGGGTTGTTTGATGACACTTATGTAAGAGGAATGGCAATAAATACAGACGCTCAACATTTACTGAGAGTTGGTGTAGAAAATAAAGTTTTAATCGGCAGAACTGCCAGAGGCAGGGGTGCGGGAGGAGATCCTGAAAAAGGAGAACAAGCCGCTTATGAATCCGAAATTTCTCTTAAAAAAGAAGTCGATGATTGCGATTTAGCGTTCATAACAGCAGGATTGGGTGGGGGGACAGGAACTGGTTCTGCTCATGTTGTTGCAAGACTAGCAAAAACAGCCGGAGCCCTAACTATTGCAGTTGTATCATATCCATTTCTATCTGAAGGCGCTCTTAGGAAACAAAATGCGGAATGGGGGCTTGAAAGGTTGAGAGAAGTATGCGACACTGTGGTAGTACTGCCGAATGAAAAATTATTGGAAGTTGAAGGTGTCAGAGATCTACCACTAGATGCTGCTTTTAGAGTAGCTGATGAATTACTGATGAGATCAATTTCAGGAGTCTCTGAAATGATTGCTAAGGAAGGAATAGTAAATCTCGACTTCCAAGACTTACGATCTGTAATGGAAAATGGAGGAGGAGTGGCAATGATTGGGCTTGGAGAGGCCAATGGCTCCAATCGTGCAGAAGAAGCAACTGAAGAGGCTCTTCATTCTCCGCTGTTAGACATTGATATTTCAGATGCCAGAGGTGCCCTGATCAACGTTGTTGGCGGTCCGGGTTTATCTTTAGGAGACACTGAGAAATGTGCCAAGATTATACGTGACAGAATTAATCCCTATGCGAGGATAATTCTTGGAGCTACAACAGATGATGAAATGGGAGATGAGATACGCGTACTGTTGGTATTGACAGGAGTAAAGTCTGAGCAAATTCACGGCGCGGCTTTACACACTCAAATGCGTAATTTGAAAACAAGAACTGTAGAATTTATTAATTAATATTAACCAATCCTATACTGAAAAACTCCAATGGTTCTCCCGACGTGCTTAAATGAGGTCGGTCGGTCGCCGAGGCACTTCTGAGGGAAAGGCATGGCTGTAGAGAACTCAAACGTTAGTGTAGTCGAAGAGAAAGTCCAAGACTGGCAAGATGAAATTGAGAGTCGTGTTCGTGGCCTTCAGACGGGTTCTTATGCAAGAATCCTAAAAATGGCTAGGAAGCCTTCCAAAGAAGAATTTAGACAAACAGTCATTGTTTGTGGTATAGGTATGTTCGTACTTGGAGGAATTGGATTTATTATGCTTTATCTTATGGATAATCTACTTCCTTCATTCTTTGATTGGTTGACAAAATAAACAGGGAGTGATTTTTATGTCTGATGCATTTACAGTATTTATACGCCATGAAGAAAAAGTTCTACTAATGCAACGAGCAGATGAGGTTTCTGATTTACCTGGCGCTTGGGACGGAGTATATGGATATGGAGATCACAACGATTTAGATTCCGTAATTGGTAGAATTGTTGAATCAACTGGAATTCCAGCTGACAAATTGCAACACGTAAGGACAGGAAAGTCTAGAGGAATCGCCATGGGTAATTCCCTTCTTGAAGTGACTCCAATTCTTTTCATCTCCGAAAGTGCCGAGGTTACTGCCAGAACTTTGTATAAAAACTCAGAATGGATAGACCCTGGCATGATCGGAAAAAAAGAATACTCTACTCCAAGTCTCAGAGACATGTACGGAGATGTTGCTTCATTCCTTTACATTCTCAAGACAAGTATAGGTCAGGAACAAAATGTTGCAAAAGAAATTCAAGCAAGGCTTTCTGGAAGTGGTTCACTTATGGACATTCGAGATGAAATCTACGGAGTATTAAGTCCTAATTACATGAAAGGGTATATTTTCGTTGAAGCATCTGCATTTCATCATGTTGAAAAATTAATTGGTAGAGCAGGGGTTTCAACGACTCCAATTAAAAACTGCAGAAAGGTGTTGGATGGAGAGTCACCTCTTGAAGATGTTCTTCCTTATCTTGAACCAAAAGCAGCTACAACAGGAATTGAGGAAGGTTGTATCGTGGAGATTCATGGTGGAGCATTTAGAGGCCAATCAGCGCGTGTAATTCGTGTTACTGAGTCTAAAGAAGAAGTTACTGTAGAACTCTTTGAGGCAGCGGTTCCTGTAGCGTTGACTGTAAGAGCAGACCAGGTAAGAGTCACACAACGTGTAGAGTAAATCAGACTTAGGAGACCAATGACCAACGCAACACGCTCAAATAGTGAAGGTCGGTCGGCGGGACACAATTACAGGAGGTCATAGAGATGTCAGCGCGTAATGAGACACCACACAAAGTTGTCCAGGCGTTAGGCAAGAAGAAGTGTAATGGTTCCTGGGAAGATGCAAATGAGAATTTGACAATGGATCAAATTAAGAAAATTGCAACAGAACAGGAAGAGCGCCTGACGGGTGCCAATCTATATGCAAGATGCCGTGAAGTAATGGGTACTTGTGTAGCGATGAGAGTTAACATAGAAGGTTATGCGCCAAAAGAAGCGCTCAACAGAATGAGTAAGGGGGAATTCAGCGAACACTTTAGCTGAGTTATCACGAATTGTGGGAGAGGGGGACCTCGCTGACCACGGAGGTGAAAAAAATGCAAGAAAATATTCAAAATGCCATTCAAGAAGCAATAGAGAATGCCCCTGAACGTAAGTTTGTTGAATCTTTCGAGATGGCTATTACCCTCAAGGATGTGGATTTGAAAAATCCAGTAAATCGTATTCAAGAAGAGGTTCGTCTTCCCTCCGGAAGAGGAAAAGAGATTCGTATAGCAATGTTCGCAGGTAGTGAAATGGCTGCAAAAGCACGTGCAGCTGGAATCAACGTAATTGATCCTTCTACAATAGAAGATTTGGGAGGAAATAGACAACAAGCTCGTAAAATGGCCAAACAATACGACTTCTTCTTGTCCGAAATTCCACACATGGGAACTGTAGGGCGATATCTTGGTGTTGTTTTAGGGCCCCGAGGTAAAATGCCTCGACCTGTTCCTCCAACCCTTGATCCTGCTATGATTGCTAATGGTTTACAGAGTACAACAATAGTCAGATCTAGAGACAAGGTAACTTTCCACACTGCTTTTGGTTCCCGAGATCAAGGAATGGAAGAATTGACTGCTAATGCAATGGCGATTTGGAATAGAGTTACCAGCAAATTAGAACGCGGTGCAGGAAATATACGTTCTTGTTATGTTAAAACCTCAATGGGACCATCAGTGAAGGTCGAGGTGATAGAATGATTACTCCAAAAATTGCACCTTGGAAGAAAAATCGAGTTCAGGAATTGACTGATGTTCTAAACTCAGATGGAGTAGTAGGAATCGTTGATGTCGGCGGAGTTCCTGCTGGAAATATGTTAGACATGAGAAGTAGTCTAAGAGACACAATGAATATTACCATGGCGAAGAAAACCTTGATCAGGTTAGCATGGGAAAACTCTGGACGTAATAGTGAAGAATTGGAGACACTAATGGAAGATGCTGTCCAACCTTGCATAGTACAATCTAACAAATTAAATCCTTTTGAATTATTCTTAGAACTAGAAAAAACACGTCAAGGACGTGCTGCAAAAGAAGGGGAACTTGCACCAAGTGATATTGTTGTTGAAAAGGGTCCCACTTCATTTGGCCCCGGACCAATTGTTGGAGAGTTTAACGCAGTTGGCATTCCTGCCAAGATCGATAAAGGAAAAGTTGCAATTCAAAAAACTACTACAGTCGTTGAAAAAGGTCAACCTATCTCTGGAGACTTAGGGATGATGCTGGCAAAATTAGATATCAACCCAATAGAAATCGGGATTATCCTGACGGGCGCAATAGAAGACGGTTTCTTCTTCCCGGCATCTGCACTAAATATCGATTTAGATCAAACACGTACAGACATCATTTCTGCAACATCAGGCGCATTCAATCTGGCGTGCAACATGCTCTGGTTGTCTGAGCAAACAATGCCTACGCTGCTCGCAAAAGCGAGCGGAGAAGCACTATCTGTTGCTGTTGAGGCCGGAGTAACAAATGATACAACTGCGCCTCTATTCATTTCACGTGCCAACGCACGTGCTCTGGCTTTAGCAGGCCAATTAGATTCCTCTGCACTAGATGAAGAGTTGTCAGCAGCACTTGGTGCTGTTGCCTCCTCCGCTGCTAGTGAATCGGTTGCTGAATCCTCAGATGCAACTGAAGAAGCAGTTGAGACTGCCGAAGAGGAAGAAGAGGAAGAGGAGACACAAGGGTTCGGTGGACTAGGTGATCTTTTCGGATAAAAAAATAAGGTGAGATAAAATGGAATATGTATATGCTGCAATGTTACTGCACTCTGCGGAAAAGGAAATTGATGATAAGACTGTCACAGCGGTTCTAACTGCTGCTGGCGTAGATGTCGATGGTGCTCGAGTTAAAGCTCTTGTATCATCTCTGGGATCTGTTGACATCGGTGAAGCAATGGCTACTGCCGTTGCTGCTCCTGTTGCTGCTGCACCAGCTGCTGCTGGTGGCGGTTCGTCCGCTGAAGCAGCTCCTGCTGAAGCAGTGGTTGAAGAAGAGGAAGAAGATGAAGGTGCGGGCTTTGAGGGCCTCGGATCACTCTTCGGATAAGACTGAAAACAAAGCAAAATGATTTGTACTTCGATTTTCGAAGTTGTTCGTGCGAATGCTTGACCCTAGAAAATGAGAATGTTGATTCTCACCATCTCATTACTCAATTGGCCGGTGATACTTCCTAAAAATTTAATTTTTGTAGAAAAACTAAATCGGTTATTTTTTTGCATGTATACTGATTACGTCACCATTCTGAATTTGGTACTCAGCACCGATTACTCTACCACTCTTGGCATCTGTTGCCCTAATGAAACCGTCCCCGAGATCGGAATGTACAGTATATGCTAACTCTTTAGCTGTTGTTCCTTCTGAAACTAAAACAGCATCAGGAAGAATATTTCCCTCCCCATCTGTCCAGTGAGAATCGTCTTGAACAGGATAAGCCACACTTCTATTTAATCTGTCAAAAACTACCGAAGAAAGTAAACCCAGTAAGCCACCTCCAGGAAGACCTGCAAGTGTTTGAGAAATGTTTGCTAGAGCATCTCGCTGTGCTCGGGATAAACTCTTTTCTCCCATATTAGTTATTGAGAAATCAGATGTATCCGGATTTAATTCAATTAATCCAGACTTTGATGCTCTGCGGAGCGCTAATTCTGCTTCGGCACTAGTTAAAATCAATTTGCCGCCTTGAGATTTTACTATTGATGATAACTCTAATTCTGAATTCTTATTCTTATCTGCTTTATTTCCAGCGACAGATATCGGAAAAAGAAGAGAGCGAATTGCAGCAGCCATTGTCATTAATTCGTCATTCCCCCAAGACCAAGGAACTCCACAATCGGGATGCTTTTCTTTAACCGATAATATACCTGCATTCACATGATATTCTGTTACACCAATTCCCGATAATTGTTCAATGAGGAATTTAGACAGCGCCTTTTCGCCCTCAGATTGAACTCTTCTAGCGCCTCTCGACCAATTTGATTGGATGATGCCGACAATCCAAGCGTCAATTTCGTTCTTAAGAAAATTATATTCTTCAACGGGTTTAGAGCCACCATCTCCAACTGGATTTCCTTCAATGTCTGTCGATCCTGATATGTCGATTACTTGGATTAGAGCATCACACTGGGCTAGATCTGATAGAAATTGATTGCCTCTACCACGTCCCTCGTGGGCTCCCGGAACTAACCCAGCAACGTCAACCAATGTAACAGGAACTAATCTTTTATACCCTCTACAACTTCCTGATTTAGGATTGCAAATACTTCCTTTTCTAGAGTCGTTACTAACTACTTTAGGCATTCTTCCTTGTTGTTCCTTTTTTTCACGAAGAATTTTACATGCACAGTTTTCCCTCAATGGTAACCAAGCAATCCCGACATTAGGGTCAATTGTAGTGAATGGATAATTCGCTATGTCTACCGGAGTTTCTGTTAGAGCTGAAAAGGTTGTTGATTTGCCAACATTGGGTTTCCCAACTAGTCCAATACGCATATTCACACCCATATCAGATAGAAAAAATTGAATAATAATACATTTGGTTATCCTGTTCTTTTTTATTTAAGATTGTTCGCTCATATACTTGTCTATGTCATTTTCATCCGCAGGCCGCCATGTCCATTTACCTTCTTTCTTGTAACGAACATAGAGTTTGGTAGGAGGAGGAGCATCAGATAATTGTTCAAGCGATGTTGCATTGCCTTTCCCATTATCCTCTTCAGTAGGACATACTTCAGTGTCAAGATTTGCCCCACTAGCAAGAATCTTACGTATAGTCATAGGAGATACAAGAAAATATGATTCAACTGAAATAGAGGATGATTTGATTGATTTTTGAGTTATTAACTCGCCTCTGAATATTCCTGTAACCATATTCAATGAGTGTAATATTGATCCTATGACTACTCCATAAAACATTACTGAACCGAGTTTACGAAGTTCTTCAGATAAAGAACTTGGATCTTCAACTGTCATCTCGATCAAAGCCATGTCCATAAAATCAGCAATCATTGTAACTGTTAATCCAAATACTGCACCTGCTGTCATCATTAGGTAACCCCATCTAGCCCTACTACTGGAAAATAAATGCCTACCAGTTAATTCAGGGTAAAGACTGAGAGCTGCTCCAAGAGATAATGGAACTAAAACCAACCAGCCAGCCATAAATGACAAAGTGTTAGCAATGCCTACCAATTCAGAAGTACCACTGATTGTGTCTGTTTGAACAAAAAGTGAGCCCAAAGTAATAGGAACTATCGCCCAAGCACCAAGGTTTAGTTCTGCGTTACCGGGATAATCTGGTGAATCTACAAAAGCATCGGATCCCCTCATGGTTACTAACATGTTACTGGCGAAGGAAAAAACAGGTATAGAAACTAAAGCCATAAGGAAGGTTGCAGCTAACATATCTTGATTAGAGAAAGAGACCACATTATTTTCTGACAGGGGACCGAAGGCATCCATCACCATCTGTCCGTGAACGTCGCCAAATGGATTTATCGTCAGAATACTACCAAAAATAGTCACCCCTACCAGTGTCTTAGACCACAGAGCGTTTCCGGAAGCTACAGACGAGGCATAGAGAGCTACTCCGGCCACTCCAGCGAAAAAGAATGAACCTCCAAACAAGTGATAGGTAAGCCATTGCCCAACGTTGTCATCAGTCGCTCCCGATATAATGGATATTATACTCAAAAGTGGATTGCTCAGTAATGCAACCAATATTAACCATCCCGGTAGTGCCATTTTTCTTGTTCTATTAGCTACGGTTAACAGTTGATTAAGGATCACTGCAAGTAACGCGACTGCGTTAATAGCTGTTCCGAGAGGTATTATTTCAATACCTAATATTACATTGTTTTGAGAACCTATTACCAAAACTAGTACTGATAGGGTCCAAACAAATGAGACTAAATTTGCATTGGTTTCGCTTGCTAAGTTGGTTCCCGCTAGTTTTGGAATAATATGGAAGCCGGAACCTATCACTAACATTGATACTGATCCATATAATGTAGCATACACTCCAGCCGAAGCTAATTCATCGGCATTAGCATTGAAACCCCATGATGCCAAAGAGTGGAGAGCATTAGGGTCGTGACTCATCCACATACTAGTGAATGTAAAAACTGAAGCCAAGATAAGCCATAATGTACCTTGTAATATCCAAGATCTGGCACCTGAACCCGAACGCCCTTCAACCAAATCAGAACCTGGGCCCAAAGCTTTCTCAAGCATGAAAGAAACTGTTCCTTTAGCTACATCAGAAAATATCCACAGGCCTCTTTGAATCAAAAAGAATACGAGGAATAATGAAATCCAAAAATAAAACATTGTTGTTAATACTGTGTCCATGACAATCACCTCATTCACTTGTTGCCTCTAACAATAGTCGCCCTAAGATAGCAAAAATACCTATCATTGTGCCCAGAATAAAAAACCATATTCCAGAGTCAAAAACTCCAGTGAAAACGGGAACTAAATCAGAAATTACAGGTAAATCCTGTCCAGGGTACAGTATACTATAAAGTAGCAAAAAAGAAATGGAAAAAACTGTTCCAACTACAATAAATATCCAAGAACCAGAAGGCTCTTTTTCACCTTGAAGGAAAACGTCTACTGAATCCGATGTATTAATTGACACGCCCATACCTCCAGATATCCCGTTAAGGATATTACTACCGACGGAGATTCAGACTTAAGTATTAGCCGAGACAACAATGCATCAGGTATCAAGGCGCACGGACAATATCGATTCGAGAGAGGCGTCTATCCCTACCTTGACCCATAGGAACCGGCAATGAAAGATCATTTTCAATTTCTGTTTTCCAAACCTTTTTACATTCACAATCAAGACCTTTAAATTCCCTCAAATCTCTTGAAACAGAATACCTTTCTATGGCCGCTACCACTTCAGAATCACAAGTCTTGCAGTTGTGTGCACCTCTTATTCGTCCTCCAGCAGTTGGATGCACTATAGTTCTGCAATCAGAATCTATAATTTGATGATGGGTTCTTTCAATCATATCAACCAACGACCAAAGCCACGGAGGACGATATTCTCTGTTTCTAAATATCCTATCAACAACTGTATTTTTTTGAATATTCATCGGATTAATGGAAACCTCATCAGAAAGGGGGGCTATTTGTACTAACCAATTTGAGGTTAAAGTAAGTGCATCACCCTCAGACATAAATGGTGGTTTGAAAAGTAAATAAGTTTTGACACGTAATCCCACTTTCCTTAAATTTTCTACAGACTTTCGCCATGTCTTTGTCGAAAATCCTTTGTTGCAGTGAAAACGTAGAACCGTATCGTCATAAGCTTCCAGCCCGATTGCGACAGTGCAACCTGGATGTCTTTCTGCGACCCATTTTAGTTTCTCGATTTTACAAAGATGCGCCTGGGCCTCGACGACTAATTCTAATCCACGTTCATGTGTTTCCCTAAGAACCATGTCTTGCCACTCAGGAGGATTTTCCTTATCTTCAAAAAACGTCCCTGAAGTGTACACTTTAACCATTTTACATCCTTCAAAATTATTGGTCAGCTTTTTTGCCTCTTCCCACTGAGAAAACAGATCGCTTGCTGTCACATCATCTCTAACATCATTAAAATAACCGCAGAAAGTACAACCGGATTTCCACCACCATTCACACCCTCTAGTCCTCAAAATTACTGTTGCTGCAGTACAACTAGTACCATCTTGTAGCATCTCAGGAGTTTTGTATACTGTGGCAGGCTTAGTTGCATCCCATGATTCTCTACGAGAAATTGAATGAGGTGTATTCTCAGGAGCCTTGACTAAATGATGAATCTTGACGGCTTTTTTTCCGTCTCCCAATATCGCGGATGCCCCCCTCACATACCCACGGTTAGTTCCCTTCTATTGATACTGCCGTCGCCAAAAACATCTTCTTATGACCGCTCTAGGGACAGATATAGGTGATCTGTTGAAGGCTTTCAGGGTTGTACAAAATTTGTTAACCGCGTTAGTCATACCTTTCCTAGCATTTATTGTTGGAATCTCTGCTTTACCTGGAGTATATATTTTCTTTGGGATTTTACACGTTAGTAATACTAATCCGGGTACCTTGCTAGCGTCAGAATTAAACACAGTATCTATTATTCAAGATTATGCTATTATTGGAATAGCGACAGGTATGTCGATAATGGTTTGGGGAATTAGTTTAGTTATCATTTGTGGAGCCTTAGGAGGATTATTCAGGCCGAGATTAGAACCAGGAAGATATCCGCTGCAATCACTTGTGACAATTCAGTGGGCTTGGTCGATGATTTTTCACAGAATTGCACTGTTCTTTTTGCCATTCTTAGTTCCGTCATTTATCGGAAATACTTACTACAGGTTAGCGGGAGCAAAACTTGGTCAAGGAGTCCAGATTAATAGTGCTCACCTAAATGATGCTGGATCTGTTACTCTAGGAGACAGAGTGGTGATAGGAGGAAAAGCGATAATCAATGCTCATTTAACCGAAAGTGGAGAATTGGTAATGTCCCCCGTATTCATCGGAGATGATGCATTAATTGGAATGGGGTCTGTGGTTCAACCAGGCTGCACAATAGGCCAAAAAGCCGTTGTTGCATCTAGAGCGGTTGTTCCAAAATGGACCAATATACCAGATGGCGAAGTGTGGGCAGGAATACCTGCAAAATGCATTAAACGTGCAGATGGAACGAAACCGGAGTAGTCAGTCCTTGGATTCTTCTTCCGGAAGTTCCTCAGACATCTCCTGAGCGTGTGCAACTGCTTCTTCTGCGGCATCCAGAGCCTCATCCATCCTAGACTTGAAAGTATCTTGTTTCTTCGCAAATTCGGCACTTTTTTCGATTGCTGAGTCTATCATTTCATATCTAGTTTGTATCGCTTGATTTAAATTCTCAAATAATTGCATGTGTTGAACATACCAGTCATCTCTGGCAGTAAGTTCCACTTGAGCTGTTTGTAATGCTTCATCGAGCTCTTCGGCAACTTCGAAAACACGTCCTAATCTTGCTTTTTCACGAGTGTACATCTCTTCAGTTTTCTCTAATTTTGGTTCAAGATGCTTAATTCTGGTGGAAGATTTCGCCCCTTCCATTTCCATCTCATGAATTCTGTTATCCTTATCTGAAAGAAGAGTCTCCATGCCCTCTCTCTCAATTTCTTTATCAATTGCTTCTTTTTCTAAAACATCAATAATCGCATTTTTTTCTTCAAGTTCTTGTTCAACTTTACGATAAGCGACGTATAGTTTCTCTAGTCGATCTGATTCTTCAACTAATCTTTCCTCTAGTTGTTTGATACGATTTTCTGGCGTTATTGAACCGCCTTCATCATTAGTCATTGGATGCCCTCACCTCTGTCGAACCATACCCTCGCTTTAACTTCGGCGGATTCTTTCCCTTAGAATTTGCAATTTCTATTCTGTTTATTGAGACAATGCTGCGATCGTTGCAGATAATACCGCAGTCAATCTTTTGGATGACGGTATATGCAATTTTTCATCTGGACCATGGGCATTGTTTCCCGGCCCGCCCGTACCTGTACAGAAGAATTGTGCGGTAGGATATTTTTTTTGCATCATGGCCATGAAGGGAATTGTTCCCCCAACCCAAGTTGTCATTGGAGGATATCCGCTGATATGCTTAGATGCAGAAGAAAGAGCATCTGCAATTTTCCCGTCCATTGCTGGAGCATGAAAACCATCTGCAGCAGCATCCGGGATATACTCAACTTCAGAGCCATAAGGAGGATCGCTTTCCAAGGTTTTTTTCAAAATAAAGTCAATTTTTTCTGAAGGCACTCCAGGTGGAATTCTGAAACTCAATTTCAAATCTGTATGCGTTCTCAGAACATTTCCCGCAGTCTGAGTCGGAGGTATTCCATCTGCACCAATTACTGACATTGCTGGCCTCCAATTCATGTCAAGAAGAATTTCTGCGACTCCCTCATTCTGAGGTCTTAATGAGTCGACCACTGGAAGTTGTGACCAAATTTCATCACCGAGCAAAACACCCAGTTTTTCAGCCTCTTTTCGAACTTTGTCAGTAATATTTACATGCATCTCGGGAACTAAAATCTTTCCAGTTCTGGAATCTTCCACTCTATCTAGAAGCATTCTTTGGATTCTGAATGATGATGGAATTACACCTCCAGACATTCCGGAGTGAACTCCTTCATTGGAAACCTTAACAGAAAGATTTCCAGCAACTAATCCCCTTAATGCTTCTGTAACCCAAATGTGTTCATAGTCTGGTCCACCACTATCAAGGACTACTATCAAATCCGGCTTGCCTAATTCTTCGGTTAATGAGTCGAGGTAAGGTAGTAGATCATAGGATCCAGATTCTTCGCATGTTTCGATTAAAAAATGTGACCTTGGATATGGAACTCCCTGCTCCTGAAGCATTTTCAGAGCAGTGACACACACATATCCTCCATATCCGTCATCTAATGCACCTCTCCCATATAACCAAGGTTCTCTACGTACTGCTTTTAATGGATGCAATTCATCGGACCATAAATCCGGTCTTGATGGTTGTTTGTCTAAATGAGAGTAAAAAATAACCTCCCCCGGACCAGTTCCTTCGACTGTAACAAGGAGGACAGGGGTTCTATCTCCGATACGATGTATCTTGTATTTCATTCCTTCAAGTTGTTGGTCAATTACCCATTTTGTAAATAGTTCAATTGCCTCTTCGAGCTCTCCTTTAGCCTTCCATTCCGGTTCGAAACTGGGGGATAGTGCTTCTATCTTAATCAATTCACTTAGACTTGGTATTATTGATTCTTCCCATAACTCATCCGCCCTTGTCATCAGTCTATCCAAGTCTACAGACATGTATATTCCTCAGGCGGTTAAGTCTTTCAATCTTTGATTCAGGGTTCCTGCTTTGACGGCCCGCAAATTGGCATTTTCCCCCTTGAAAATGGGCAATGATTGCATGGTTCAGATAATGAAAAATTTAGAGGAGGGTATTTAGAAATTCCTTCATCTGGACTTAGTTCAATTAAGGCCACTTTTGTTAAAACTTCGTCTAATTCTTCCTGAGCCTTCAAAAATAAACTTTCAGGATATTCTACCAATCTTCCAGTTACTCCAACCCAAATTGCTGGGCGTAAAACCTCGCGTGGTTGTTCTTTCTTTTGTTCCATTCTTTGCAATGCTCTGTAGTAAAGCGCCAGCTGCATCCTGTGGTGATGTAACATAGAAAACTCTGCTTCACATGCTGGTTGATATGACTCATTACCAAGAGATTCCAGTAGGCCATCCGAATGACCTGACAATAATTTCGATGCCTCTTCTGTCTTCAAATCTATTGGACGAATAGAAGGGCCATTTACCCCGTTCGTACATAAAACGATATCGATCAATCCATCCATCATAACCGATGCCTCTGTAATTGAAGATAATTTATCTACTCCCCTAGGGGTCCATCGACCTCGTATCATTCCACCAAGGTTAACTTTGAAACTTATATGGAATGGTAATTCGGTTCTCAACCCTTCAACTATTTCGCCATCAATTCTTTCACCATTCACCAATCTACCTAATTTACTACTGGACAGTCTATTTGTCATTTCGATAACGGAATTGTTCATCTTCGATGCGGTGTTGGGATTGTCAAGTAATTCAGCATATATCTTTTTATGAATCTCAGGATCTATAATGCCGTTTGAGTTTTTCTTGGTCCAGGAATTTGGTAAACTAGGAGAAACATTTGACAATTTTCCGGGATTAGAAATTCCTATTTCCACAATACGATGAATTACTAAACCGAAGAGCGCAGAATCAAAATTGGTATTTGATTTATCGAAATCCTCTTGCTGTAAAATTGGAATTATTGGGGCTGGTTCAAGGCCCCCTCTAGTTTCAAACCAGTGCCGCCTAGAGCACTCAGATAATACAGAAAGACGATGTGGGGCGGTTTTTACTCTGTAATGGGAGTCAGATCTGGCAGTCGACAAAGGTGTGAGGTTTCTCCCCATTGAATTGTTAGCGATTTTATCTTTCAACGAAAGCTTCTCAAATGGTGTAAAGATTTCTTCTCTTATTTCTTCCATATCCACATTAAAACAATCTTCATGATGAAGAACTGTGATTCCAGGTAATAAATCACTTCCAATGAAAGAATTTTGAGTCATCAAAAATGGATTTAAATATCTTGGGTCCTTTTCTCCTAGTTTACCTCTTGATTCTCCATATATCCAGATGGATTTTTCTTCACCTCTATTGATAGAACCCTGTTTAAGAGATTCTAACCATATTTGACCCAACTGAGGTAGAGGCCGTGTATAGGACCAAGGTAGTTTTAATCCATTTTTCGAATCATCATCGACCCATGAAGTTCCCTTCGGTGAACCAACTATTATCAGCCGATTCTTTGCCCTAGTTGCACCTACATAGAACAAACGCCTTGCTTCAGCGTCTTTTCTAGATTGATACAGCCATTTTGTGTGCATCCAAGTTGATGTCTTGATTTCTTGTTGATCTGTCCATGGAATTGGGTTTCCAGAAAATAATTCTGGGCTTACCATTGCTCTAGAACGACTGTCCACAGTGAGATTAGTCTGTCTCTGAGAAAAAATATCTACCAAAAATACTACACTTGCTTCAAGACCTTTTGAACCATGGATTGTCATTATTCTGACAGCATCAGAAGGTGGAATTGTCACAGCTTCCATAGAAGAGGGCTCATTCTCGCGAAGTTGTCTGATTTTATCTGCGATTACAATAGCGTCTCCGCCTAACTCAGAGCTTAATGAAGATATTAACTCTATGAATTGTTCCACATCCTGCAAAGACGACTCTTCAGGATAAGTGAGCATAATGTCAGAGAAGTCTAATGTATTTTCTAATAATTCGTTAATTAATCCTTTCTCTGAATAATCAATCCAGTGACTTACTAGTTCTCTCTGATGAGCGTTTACCGCTAAATCTCTCAATCGATATAATAAATTTTCATTCTTCTCTGAATTACCAATAAATTCTTGTGTTTGCTTATCATTAAACCCAATCAAACAAGATCTTGCAACCCAAACAGCATTGTGTGGGTTGTTTGGTCTAGCAATAAACTGCAATAAACCATCTAAAGCATGGACAGCGGGCCTCTCAAGTAATCCACCTTCTCGATCGGCTTGAGAAGGGATGCCAAAATCATTTAGATATCTGGTAATAATATCTCTAATTCTTCTTCTAGAAGGTAGAAGAATCATGATTTCACTGGGTGAAACCTTCTCACTGGTAGGTTGAATATCCCATTCGCCACTAGGAGATAAGACTCTAATTGGTTTTCCTTCGATAAGATGCTTTATCCTCTTTGCAATCATTAATCCCTGTCTTTCAAGAGAATCTCCGGATTCAAAGGCGTCCAAATATTTACTTAAATCGGTCGAGGCATTTTTAGAAATATCATTATTTAGTGGGCAAATCCATTCTAGGTTGCCAGATATCTTTTTGTTAACCTGGGATGAAATCAATTCTTGCGGCTCCGCATAAAAGTCTCCGTTGAATACCCTTCTATGCCTAGAATTGAATACATCATCCCACCATTTATTCATGACCTCCAATAAGCCTCCATCTGTACGATAATTAATTTTCAATGAGATAAGGCCCTCTCTTCTAAGATCTGTAACTTTTTCCATGCCAAGATCTAACCCATCATAGTGATGAAATGGGATCCAGCCAAGAAGATCTTGTCCTCCATCTTCGTAGTGCTTTCTTGCATTTGCGATTGTTATCTTGTGTGAGTTTCTTGGGTCACGACTGAAATCTCTACTTCTCAGCTCTCTACCTAATTCTGTTAATTCTGAAATACTGTCAAATTCATGATTATTTATACTTCTCAGTGTCTTGGAATATTCCAAAAATCCAGTTACTTCTGCTTGTCTAAATGCATAGATACTCTGCTTCACGTCACCCACATAACAAACAGTTGGTTGCCAAGGAGTATCCGGCGCTCTCATCTCATTGTCCTCAAAATGACGGCTCCCCCACAACCTAGAAATTAACTTCCATTGTAATGGAGAATTATCTTGTGCTTCATCGATTATAAATGCCCTGTATCTTCTCCTTATTTTTTTTAACAAATTGTACCTCATGATCAAATCTTCTTTACCTCGTCTAAAACTGTGAGAATGATCCAGATCTAAATTATCAAAAATTGAAATTGCATTAATTATATGGTCATCTTTCCATGATTCTTCTGGAGGATTATTTAGAACTGAAATAATCGATTCAGGGTAAAATTTCTCACAAGTCCGAGGGCAATTTGCCAATAATAAATCTCCGACCATTCTCTGAATATCATCAAAGTCGTGTACCTCATTCAATTCTTTCAACTTCTCTAATATCTGATTGAAAGCTTTCATAACAATACGTAAATCATCTAAATTTCTAGCCTCCTTTTCTATACTTAAACCAAAAGTCGTATCTCCATTAATCGTAGGATGATTTGCCGGAAGCATGCCTTCTAAAGTAAATACAGGGTTTTGCCAATTATCGGGAGTCCCAGGAATTTTATCTTTATTTATCACCATTGTTAGACGAACAAAATGAAGCATTATATCACCATCGGAGGAATGCCATAATTTTTTCAATTCATCAGTAATAGGTTTGATTGTACTGCTGATTTTTCCTAGATTATTTATTCCTCTAAGCCAATTGTCTCCGTCTTTCGGTAAGTTACCATAAGGGAATACTGAAGGTCTATCCGATGTTGAATCATTGAAGAGAGATTTTCTAGAAACTACACAATTATACACATTACTTAACCAAACTAATTTGTCCCAAATGTTTTGTTTGATTGGAGTTGATGCAAGATAGTTAAGGCTGCCAATCCGTGTATCACGGCTCCAACCTGAGCCCAATTGATTTGGGTATTGCTTAACTAAATCGCAAAAATTGAAAATTATTTTTTGAGTACTCTCTGTAAAAATATCTAATTGTTCAGGATTTATGGATTGAATAATCCTTTTTATGATTTTGTCGGAAATAATACGCCCGTCTGAATCTGTTAATTCTTTTACCGCTTCATCGATGAAAATCGAACGTCTAGATAGATTACGGATAACTGATATTGCTCTGTTACGACCAGAGTAATATCGCTGAATACGGTCTCGAGATTCCAGAACCTCTTTAGGTCCAAAATTACTACTAACTGAGACTCCGGCATCTACCGCTTCAGATATTCTTGAAGGATGGGAAGATAACCTCCATAGAATGTTTAGTGCTGATTCCGTCAATAATATTCTGGCAGAATCAGATATGTTTTCCTGTGTCAAAGAATCTCCAAGTATGCCCCTGTAAGGAGAGACTAATTGATTAAAAAAAGAATCAATTGTCCCAATCGGGGCATCGTCTAACAATGTTAACAACTGTTCGTTAAATCCTTCATACCTTATTCTTGGATCTTTTCTATTCTTACCATCATCACTTGAAGGCCCTGGGGCTAAATTCATTAGTCTCTGCCTCAACCTGTCTTTCATCTCATCTGCAGCTTTGTTGGTGAAGGTTAGAAGTACTACTTCTCCTGGCAACAAACCACCCCATTCTCTAAGATTCTGAGTATCTGATTTACCTGAAACTAAAATACCCCCAGAAAGTTCTAATGGTCTCTCCGGCCGAGGTAGTATTCTTGTTGCTCTTTGGTCCTCAGAGAGATAATGCTCAATCACCCTATCAATAATTGTACTAGTCTTTCCAGTGCCTGCGCCTGCATCAATGACTATGTGTGAGTCTAAATTAAGAGCCAATAATTGCGCGCGGTTTAGCTTCATTAATAGTCACCTTCTAATTTCACTTCGCAGAGATTACTGACAGGGCAATACTTACAATTGGATTTATCAGGGATTGGATTGATAAAACCTAAATTAGCACGATTTGAAACATTTAATGCTACAGAAAGTCTTGATGCGAGCCAAGCCCTAAAGGGATCGCTGATAGGTACTTTATTCTCATTTGAAAATCTAAATTTATTCATAGTGATTTCAGTTTTAATTCCATACTTTTGTAAACTTCTTGCTGAATTGTGCATTGATAATTCAACAAAATGAGATGTTTTATGCCCAAGAGTAGAAATTCCCGTCCCAATAACCAAATCACCAGGGTGTGCTATTTCCCAGGCCCTAGCGTAAAGTGCCAATTGAAGTTCTTCAAGAATTCCTTTGTAGTGTCTTTCCTTGACGTTTGTCTTTTCTGTTGTTTTGATATCTCTAATAATCACTAAGCGGCGAGGACTCCAATCATCCCGCTTATGCAATTCTATTGGAGCAACTTCTAAACTTCCACATTCGTCAATCCAGATATTTTGCTCTTTATCGAATGGGACTAAATCTACACGATCTATCTTTCCTGTCAGGATTATTGGAGTGATAAATATTTTATTAGGAAGCGTTAAATTCGCAGGAAGAGATATTTCGATTCCTTTTGATTTAGAATTAGGTAATCTTATTTCCCATTCAATGGCTATTGGTGCAACGTTTTCCAAAAGCAATTCTTCTTTGATTAAGTTTCCAATCCTACCTCCCAGTGGTTTAGGTTTCTGATCCAAAATCCAACTATCCCATTCTTTGATACTCATACCTGTCATGATTCTAATTCTGTTCGTAGACACAGCATCGCTTTTATTCAACCAAGGAGCAACCTCATTGAGATATGAAAGTGATTTTTGCATTAAGATATCAGAGTCAATTCCACAACTAGAAATGTTTGTCAATGATTTATCAGGATCAAATTTCCTTTCAACTCCCTCATTAAAATTTAGTGTCTGCAACAATAAATTATGATGAATTTTATGGAACAAATCACCATGTGTACGAGCATCTAAATCTTCTTTTTGATTTTCCTCTATTCCAACTCGTAAATCTTTGCTTAACCACCCTGAACGGGGGCATCGAAGCCACGTCTCAAGTCTGCTTGGAGACCAATATTGATTTTTTTTATTTTCCAAATGAATATACCCATTTCTAGAATCACTTACTTTTATTCCAGTAGATTTTGGTGTAAATGGCCTAGGATCAATAGATAATGTTCTGACCTTACGGCCACTATTGTTGATCGTAATGCCTGAAATAACAGGCCAGCGTGTATTCACTCTGGGAGGATCAAATTGTTTGGGAATTCTGGTTAGCCACATACTTTCTGTATCGAAACTGAATAATGATTCGTGATGACCCTCTGCGAGATATCCATCATTTCCTGCAAAAATTGGCTGTCTTCTCTCTCTATCTCTTTGCAGTAAAGACTCCATTGAAAGTGTTACAGATGCTGGATTTATCGGGGATCTCGTAGATTGTAAATTTTTGTTTAACATCAATCCATCGGTCCTACGAGCCCTTCTGGGACTTATCGAGTAATCTTCTTTTGTTTCGAAAAAGGTTTCATTGTAGTCTCTTAAAATCGACCATTCTCTGATAGGGGTTGATGGTGGATTAGAATCATCCAATTCAGAGTCCAAGATGTAGACTTTAGGTGCAGAGTTCAAAATATGTTGGAAATTATGCCTCGCATTGCGAATTGGCCCATCAGGTCTCAATAAATTATTTTCATATCTTTCACCGTCACCAATAAAATGCATTTTTGGCACTCTGAGGTCCCATGAATTAGATGATGTATTTGCTAATACTACTACATCTGCAGTGCAACCAAGTGCCTGATCACATGATAAGATTCTAACCCTGTTTCTACTCAAATTTGAAAAAATAGGTATTTTTATTTGGTGTATTAAAGTGGATATTTCTTCTATCCATTGTGGCCCCATTTTTGGATAATTATGTCTAAGAGTGAATTGCAAGGAGCGAAGGTTGGATAACTCCGTTGAAACTGATTGAAGAACTTTTAGAGAGGTTATCGATTCTTCCACATTTACTTTCTTACTCATTCTCTCACAAAGCAGTTCAATTGTTAAACGAATCCATTCGTCTCCATTTCTTGGACTAGGAGGAAGAGGTAGGGATTCGTTAGTAAAAACTCCTTTGAAAGAAGAATCTTGTATTGCGTCCTTATCATATCCGGATAACAGAGGATTCAGCCATTTTGAAATACAGATTAGCCACCATTGAGTTGACTCTTTCTTAATGTTGTCTTCAGTGCTATTAATTGCAAAATCAGTATCTAAGCTAAGACTTCTCAGCCACTGGAAAAGTGCTCCTGGGCCTCCAAGAATGTGATTCGTTCTGGCCATTTTTGTTAGCAAATCTGAATCAGGAATTGGTCGAATTCTTTCATCCACAGGATGTATCGGCATTTCAGGAAATAATAGTATTGATTTTTGAAGAGAAAGAGCCCTCAATTTTTCCAACGAGAATGCATCGTTCTTGTGAGACAAATTCATATAGGCATGTAACCAATGTCCTGTTGAGTAATTTGTAATAATTTGATTCTCTTGAGGAAATGGAAGTCCTAAATTCTTCATTCCTCTCCTCCAAATGTGTTTATTATTATCAAAATTGGGGTCTACTATCAATACAGTATTTTTAGAGGATTCTAACAGATAATCAGAAATTATAGAATAAGTGGCTTCAAAAGACTGATTCTCTCGATTTAAAACAACCCTTTCAACATTATTTTGATTTTCTTGCAATATCAATTCATGTTTTGGGACCCAATTAGGCAATTCAGTTGAATCGGTAATCGCCCAGTCATCTATCAATCTAAGACCATGCAACCCTAACCGAATATTACCGATATTTCCTAATTGATGAATTGGACAATGATGAGATATTGCTTTCATGAAATTAACATGAGATTTTGGAATTGTTGGAGAGTGATTAAGCATAACAATTCCATCCACGTCTAACAATGAAAATGGTTTTTTGGAATTATTCAATCTCTCAATTAAACGCTCAGGAAGAAAATCATCATGAGTTATATTAAATTTGAGTTCAAGATTTTTGAGAATCTTTCTAAAACTTCCAATGCCTGGTCCATTCCAATCTTTTGCTAATGACTCAGAAGAAAGAAAACTATGCAATTCACTCAGTGCTATTGTTTTACCTCTACTCCAATTCATTTCTGGAAGTGGATTTATTACAGGGAACATTAAATTTCTTGCAGCTTTTTTACATTCTTCATGGAGAATTAGTTGAAATGATGAACTATGACTTAATTTCTGAGGCATTCTAAAATCAGACATTACAGAGTCCATCAAAGAAGGTATGGTGTGGTGTAAAGTGTTGTCAACAACATAACCCTGTTCACTAATTCTATCAATTATCTCACGTCTAGATTCTGTGTTTGGATATATTACTAAAATCCTTGATTTTCCTCCGTCAAAGTGTGATTTATCGTTTGAAAGCTGGGCTATCAAATGATCTAATAGCCACTCTGGAATAATACCCGGAGATGTCTCTTCGTTGGTAATCCTCATCCCATGAACGCTCAACGTACCGCCTCTGAACATTGAACGTCAATGACGACAGTTATTGAACCCAACGATAAATTAATCAGAAATTTAGGTCAATTTTTATTTCTGGGCACAAATATTGCTATAAAAATTGAACTAAATGCCATCAAACTCGGGAAAGGAAGGGAACCCACAAAACCTTGGTCAGGGTTATCATGATTCCAGTCAAATACGAGGACTGCAGTCAAATCATCACCATCATACGCACCGTTAAAATCTGCAAAAATTACCCCATCAATAGATGGTAAATAAATTATGTCTCTTAGAATGTGGCGGTAATATTTTTCACCGTTCCCACCTTCAGGGAAATAACCCTGATCTTCTATGATAAATATCATCGGTTCAATTGCGTATTTATCACCTAGAGATGGTGTAGAAATATTCCAAGAGAACTCGTTGATTCCAGATATGTTCGTCCAAGATAATGTCGAGGAAAAACCCGAAATATCAATTGAAGGTCCTCTGTCAAGAGATACTTGATAATCTACCTGTAAAGATTCGGTTGTTTTTGTGGTCCCGATATGAAGTCTTTCACCGTCAAAGATTTTTGAAGGAGCTAAATTTTCATATTCGTAAACATTGTTCAGTCTAGAAGTTGTACCATATCTTTCTATCCACCTGTCATCAGTTTCTTGTGATCCAAATGGATCTTGGGTCTCGCCTATAAATCTATGATAATGAATTTTCATCACTGATTCGTTATCCGGAATCGAAAGCGAGTCAATAAAATTTTGAGTAGTTACGCAGTTAGTACACCAAGTTGCAGTATATACTTCAATTAGACTCGGCCATTCTTCACCCATCATCGTGTTACTGGAATTTGTCAGGTTACCATCTAATTGAAGCGAAACACCGCCAAGAGTTCCTGTATCGGAATACTCTGAAACTACATCATTCCAAGTCTTCATATTTTCAGATTGAGCTAATGTTTGTTGAGATGTTATCATTAAAAATATACTCACGATAACAACATACAGCTGCTTCATATCTATGCCAAATGGCAGTAACACAAAAAGTAGAGGGTTAATTGTTAATTGCTTTAAATGCTTCAATAGTTCTGGCTATATCCTCATCATCGATATGTAAATGTACTACTGCACGCACAACATTATGATTTATCGATAATACATCAATACCTGATTTTTCTAATTCTGAAACTACATCGGATGCAGACATATTCTGACATGTAATATATGCCATATTAGACTGTACAGATTCGATATCAACTTCAAAACCTTCCATTGAGTTAATAGATTCTGCTAACCTTAACGCTCTATTATGATCTTCATGAAGCCGATTTATGTTATTTTTCAGAGCATACAACCCTGCCGCTGCAAGTATACCCGCCTGCCTCATTCCTCCTCCGAAAATTTTTCTCCAACGGTGTGCCTGAGCAATTGTCTTTGCATCTCCAACTAGTAAAGATCCTACAGGGGCGCCAAGCCCTTTTGACAGACAAATTGAGATTGTATCAAAGTTTTCTACCATTCTATCTGGCTCGATATTACTGGCAATTGCAGCATTAAAGAGACGCGCTCCATCTAAATGGGCTCGGCAATTATTTTCATGGGCAATTTTGCAAATTTCATCTAAAACATCTAACGGATACAATGAACCTCCCCCCATATTTGCTGTATTCTCAACACAAATTAAAGAACAGTTAGGGAAATGAGAGTGACTACCCGCTGATTTCCTAATTGCTAATCTTACATCATCAGGATTCATAATTCCTCTATCTCCATCAACTAGGGAGACTGAACAGCCTGAGAGTGATGCATACCCCCCACCCTCGTAGAGATAAATATGCGATTTCTTGTGTGTAACTATCTCATCACCCGGTGTCGTCTGTGATTTAATTGCAATAGCGTTTGACATTGTTCCGGAAGGAACGAAAAGAGCTGCTTCTTTACCTAGTAATTTTGCTACATATTCCTGTAATTCATTAACTGATAAATCGTCACCCAACACATCATCTCCAACAATTGCGGATGACATTATTTGTCGCATTTCAGATGTGGGCTGAGTCACAGTGTCACTGCGAAGGTCAACTCGGTCGCTGGGGTAATGCTTCATGAACTGGGCATGAGGTTATCACATATCAAATAAAGTGAAGTTAGTTCCAAATCAAATAAAAATTACTTCTTTTTCATTCTTTTACGTTTCTTCGCATTCGGTTTCTTGGGGCTCTTCAAAACACCCATTATCACCAGTGCGACTGCCAGAGCCCCACCAATTAATGGAAAAATAGGTATTTCTGAATCCTTCGCATCAACATTGCACGATGATTGCCCGGTCAGAGGTTGTGACTCGCCACTAGGGCATGATGTTTGAGTAGCCATTCCAGGAGAAGCGACATAATTATTTATTGAGGAAAGAATACATTCTGTTGAGCCCATAAGTGGTTGGTAACTTCCTACATCGCAAGGATACTCTTCGGTTGCGGATGCAGAATCGACATAATAGCCTCTAGAAGCAGAAACACACGAAGATTGGCCTGTCAATGGCTGATACTCACCGGGTTCACAACTAATTTGCTGCACCGAAGAAATATCACTTGAGAAATATCCTGCATCTGCTAGAACGCAACCTGATTGCCCTGATTGGCTTTGATAAGAACCTGCTAAACATGGAGATGGTGATGTAGCACCTTCTTGAGAGTATGAACCTGGACCCGCAGTCAAACATTCGGAAGATCCTGGTTGAGGCTGGTAATACCCTGCTGGACAGATTGTTTGCATTGCTTGACCCTCGAAAGGTACATGATAGCCAGGACTGGAAAGTACACAATCGTTAGAATTGGTTTCGGGTTGATATGATCCCGGAAGGCAAGGAATTTGTGATGAGGCTCTATCTGAAGATGTGTAATAACCCGGTTCCGTATCTAAACATTCTTTCTGACCAGAATACGGTTGATAAGTTCCCTCCATACAATTGATTGACGATGAATATCCTGAATCAGGAACATAGGTTCCACTAGAGGATTCTAAACAGAATGTTTGGCCTGAATCAGGTTGATAAAACCCTGCAAGGCAAGAACTTTGTTCTGAAGAACCTGTATTGTCTACGTAATTGCCAGGATCTGCAGATAGACAATCATCAGAGGTTATAGAATTACTATTTGGATTATAGGTGCCCATAGGACATTCTGTCTGTGTGCTTGCGCCTTCAACGTCAACATAATGTCCCGGATCTGTCGAAGTGCATGCTGAACTTTCTGTGGCGCCTACTAGTGGATTATACGTCCCCAACTCACAGGCTGTTTCGAAAGAAGAACCCGAATTATCAACATAAAATCCAGGATTTGCTAAATCACAGGATAAGGTGCCGAAGTCAGATTGGTAAGTTCCCGGAGAACAAGCTTCTTGAGCAGTCGCATTACTATTTGCAACAAAATAGCCCAAACTCGAATCTATACAAGATGATGCACCAAAGTTTGGTTGGTAGGTTCCTGGTTCACACCCATCTTGGGCTGTAGATCCATGATTTGGAACATGATATCCAGGAGAACTAGGGATACAGTCTTGTTGTCCAGATTCTGGTTGATAACTACCTGTCGAACACATTATTTGATTAGTAGAATTTAAATTTACTTCATATCCAGGTGAAGCATCAATACAATTAGACTGTCCTGATTGTGATTGGAAGGTTCCTGATGGACAGTCCTGTTGTGATGTAGATGATGTTGCATTGACAAAATGACCCGGTGATGCATCTATGCAATTATCCTGTCCTGGCGTTGGCTGATAAGTTCCTAAATCACATGGCATTTGTGAATGATACAAGATATTCGTACTGTAATGTCCTGCCTCTGCATCCACGCAAGAACCATTATAATTGGGGTCGTAACTACCGCTTGGGCAACCATAAGGCAAATCGTCAAGGATGGCTATCACATTGTCGGAGTCTATATCTCTCTCAGAAATATGGATTGCCCCAGCGCCTTGATATGAAAGAGGTCCAATATAATCCGTTGATAGGTTCACAAAATTAGTATTCCAGTCTGACCAGGTCTGATTCCAATTACCATCTCCCATTTGTCCTAGATGAGACTGACCATTACACCAGACATCTCTGTGGTTATGAGTTGAATTATCAGAATCCGACCCCATAATCTGACAGGTTGTATCTCCATTAATTGAAACAGCTATTGTTGTATAATTTTCATATCCCGCATTAGATTGCCAGAAGGGCAATGGATTTTCCTGGCGCGGATCATCCACATCATAATTACCAATTTGACCAAATTGATTGGCTCCCCAACAAATAGGAATGAAATCTTCAGTTATCGCACAATTAGCATTGTATGCTGACTCTATCGATATAAGTGATATATCGTGAGACAAATTTATCATAGTTGGTTGGCTTTGAAGAAACATATTACCTACTCCAAGTTGACCTTCTGTGTTGTCACCCCAACATTTTACATGTTGAGATTCATATAATGCACAAGCATGATTGTTGCCTGTACTGACCGCTATTACATTACTATCTACAAACTGAGGAGTGGAATAAGCGGCATCAACAAGAGTTCCTAATCCAAGTTGTCCGTAATTATTTCTTCCCCAACTATATAAATCATTGTTATCAATTATCCCACAGGTATGGTGAAACCCGGTTGAAATCGATATGAATGAAGAGTTAGTTGGAAAATTTGAGTCATCTACTATGGCAGGAGTATAGCGTCCATTGTAAGCATTGCATCCGTATGGAGAAGGGTTATTGTTAGGAGTATACCAACTTCCCCCACTGCAAACCGTTCCATCACCTAATTCCCCGTTCGAGTTCCACCCCCAACACAGACCTTCTCCAGTATCCAGGATTGCACAAAAATGTCCTTGGTTAGAATCTGAGAGCGAAACCGCATTTTTTCCGATAGGAATCGAGACTTTTCTTGGTGGGATGTTTTTGGACAATTCGCATGAATTATCCCCTATTTCGACACAGACATCTGTTCCTGTGCCTAATTGACCATATTGTCCACCTCCCCAACACCAAATCTCACCATTTTGTTTTAGTGAGCATGTTGACCATCCACCTGTTGAAACTTCCACCATTCCTCCTGACAGGTTTCCAACTATCCACGGACCTGCTTTACCAGCTGGCGTAGGAATATCCGCGCCTAATGGACCACCCAAACCTCTTTTTCCTTCGGCGTTGTTACCCCAACAAACCACCCTTTGGTCTTCTGTAATTACACACTGGGTGTAGCCGCCCGACGTCAAGGTTGAATATGTGTAAATTGAATCTTCTTGGTACCCTTCAATATTTACATTAACGTGTGAAAAAAACTTTTCTTCTTCTTCCTCGAGTTCTATAATTTGATTATTAGGTATTGCCGATAAAGACATTCCAACAAGTGTAATCACAATAAAAGTTGAAACAAATACTGATTTAGTGGCCCTTCTCATATTGGTTGGTACATACTTCGACCCTATTAATTTTAGCAATATGGAAGATGAAACTAATACACGGACAAACTAATTTGCTTAGCATTCGTCGGAATATATATGTCTGAATCATTCTTGTCCGATAATTGTCCTCCAATGGGGATTTATGAGACCCTTTATGCGTTTAAAGATTCATTCGGAAGTTTCATTGGTAGCGAGGGAACTCACCCTTGGTCGCAAGGTTTCCCTCTTACCACTCAATTGGAGAAATTCGATGGACCTCCTCTGCCTGAAAGTATTGATGTAACATGGGAAGACCGTTTTTATCCAAAAGCATGGGGACACCCTAAATTAAGACAGTCAATCGTAGAATACTATAATTCTCAATATAATTCAAACATAACTCAAGAGAATGTAATGGTTTTTGCTGGTGGGAGACCCGGAATATATACTGTATTGGCGTTTCTAAAAAACAATGTACAGGTTCGGATAGGTAATATCGAGTGGCCTGCATATTTAGATATTCTAGAGCAAACTAATACTGATTTTCAGGTTGTCCCCTTCAACAAAGAGAACAACTTTCATCCAGATAATTCTGAGTATTTCGACCGGTCCGGACTGAACGCAAAAACCCGTTTAATGCCTATAATTTCAAATCCACAAAACCCTTCTGGGCAAACTCGTCATGGAGATGAGTTAAGAGAATTAATACAACTTGCAGAGCAACCAGGAAATGGGATTCTTTTAGATGAAGCTTACGAGATGTTTCATTCGCCATCTGTAAGCGGAATACAATTTGTCAATGATCTTGACAATAGCAATGTATTCATTGCTGGAGCATGTACTAAGGGTCTCCAATCTCCTGGAATTAGAGTTGGATGGATTATTGCCAGTAAAAAAAATGTTGAAACTATGTCTAATTACTCCAGTTTTGGAATGGGAGGAGTGAGCCATCCATCCCAATTATATGCGGTTAAATTACTCCAAAGCGAACGTGTAAAAAGAGCGAGGAAAGCTGTAGAGGGACATTATAACTGGCAACGGAAAAGATATGGTGAGGCTTTCAAAGAAATGGGTCTAGGAGTTTATACTGGAAACGGTGGATTCTACCATTGGCTCGAACTTCCTATAGGTATGACCAGTAAAGAATTGAATAATAGATTGTTCAAAAAAGGAGCTGCTATACTATGTGCTTCAGATTGTGATATGGCTAGGCCGCATTCAAAAGATCCAAACTATGAATCTCCTTATTCAAGATTCTTCAGATTTTCCTTCGGTCCACTATTACCTGAAACATTTGATTCAGATATTCAGTTATTCTCCGAAGTTTTTGAACAATACAAGAAAGATTTAGAATACTGATTTTAATTTGCGGATTTATACACATTGTATGCATGCAATGGAGGCGTGTATACATGAAGGTTAATTAATTCATTTTTTGAATTATTTGAGATGCGATGGATATCTGGTTCATCTGCTGCACATATCTCCCCTGCCAAATATTCTCTAACCTTAACTGGATACGCGTGGCCTTCTGTGTCAAGTTCATATATTGTCTCGGTAGATATACCATCAATTATTTTGAATGCGCAGTCGCTACCCACGTGATCGTGGATGGGTGTTAATTGGCCAGGTGTCCAGCATATAGCAACTAATTCGTAATGCTCAGTTTTTTTGATTACATTTCTTTGATAACTATTTTCAGAATAACCAATACACTCCCTTAGTACTGGAATATTTACTTCAGTTGAAATTAATTTCGATTCTAACTCATCAAGCCCCGGTCGCCTGTTGATACTATCTAACCAGACTACCAATTCTGAAATACCGTCGCATTCATACATGAGCCTGTCTCGGACTTCTGAATGCATTACGACCTGTTTAGCCACGTTTCTCAGATAGGCTATCTATTCATGACTATTACTGTAGAAAATTATAATTCAACAAAAATAACAAAAAAAACAGTTTACAAAATTAAATTAAGTGTTTTTTACAACACCGGCTATTCGAAAAAAGGCATTAAATTGATATAAATTTACATATTCTTACCATTTGTTATTATATACTCTCCGAATAACGCATAAGCGCCCACTAAGGTGGGAGGAAAAAATATGGAAATGGATAACAAAGTAATGATGAGTGAAGTTGGAGGGGCTTTCATAGTCTCTTGGTTAGTTCTAGGTAACATGGGGTCTGATGGCCTTATGGCTGGATTAGTACTTGCTGCAGCAATGACTGCTATGGCTGGTGCACATATTCTGCCTATGTTCACATGGATGACCATTATGACAGGAGATGTGAAGGACAAAGACAACTGGATGAACAATGGTATTAGATTGGCCATGCAGGTAGTTGGAGCTCTTCTAGCAATCCTAATGATGACAGAGGCTGGAGAGGTTGATACCGGATATGCGGCTGGAGAAATGTGGTCGTTCGACCTATGGCCAGCATTGACCATGGTAGCTGCAGGAGCAGTTATTGGAACAATACACAGCCGATGTGATGCATGGATGACCGCTATCGCAGTAGTTATGGCAGCATCAGCACTAGGTATGGGTGTTGGTGGAGCACATGATATGGCTTCTTGCGCTCTAGGTGACTCTGGCAACATTGCTAACGCTGCAAGTACTTGGATTATTGACGGCCTAGTGGTTGGTATCGGAGCAATGATTGCCACCAAGATTGATGATCAACTTTAATTGAATAGAATATTATTAACACGTAAGGCAAACTGGGGGACAATTCGGTCCTCCAGTTTAGCCGGAAAGAAGATATTAGATCTTTTTCAATTCTTAATTTTACTTTACTAGAGGTAAACTACTAGTTATTGTATCGATAGAAGAACGTGGACCTGGCCCTATGCCTACTACTGTTACCGTTCCTGGGGGGATTTCAGTTTGCCCAGCATCTTTAACCATATAACAGATCAATCCTGCCTCCATAGCCTCGCCAAATATCCTTTTCAAATTATCAATGTTACTGGTACTACATACAATTTTCCTTGCACCGTTTGTTCGATACTTTTCTAATATTTTGGGCGCTGTTCTTTTTGCTTTAAGTATGCATTCCGCAGTTGCATGGCTGCACTGTGCTGCAAGTTTACCTTTCGACAATGTGAGATCACTGCGAGTGACTAACACCATTGTTAGTTCATCAGTTTGAGGCAACTTCAGGCACCGCCTCAGATTTCTTAAGGTTAGTATGTCGATTCATTAACTCACTGAGTGGGTTTGCGAGCCATGCAACGAATACTACATTACCTCCAGCATGCAGCAAGTCAAAGGGAATCCCATTTAACAAATAAACAAGGAAGAACGTTGTTTCAACATTGTGTAAAATGCTCAAAGAAACAATCCAATCAAACAAAAACCCGGAGAATGCTGCAAACATTGCGAGATTTGTTATATTTAACTTCTCATTTTGGATGAATTGGTTTCTTAATAATGCAGCAAATATTCCTATCGTTGCCCATCCAATTATTTGATAGTTAGACCAGATTCCGTGTTCTAGCATTATGTTTGATGAAAGTGTAACAACAGTTGCAAAGGCTATTGAATAGGATATACCAAAATAAATCCCAATCATTATTACCAAAAATGTAACAGGTTGAACGTTTGGTATAGGATCTAATAACAATCTCCCAGATATTGCAAGGCCTACCAATAATGCGAAAATTAAACCTGGACTCTTGCTTTCAAACTTACTATCCGCGAACATCAGTGATAAGATTGCAACAATTACTATTGCTAAATCAAGCACAAATTGTTCACTAGGTGAGAGAGTTAATGCGTGCGCATCGAATAACATAGGTAAGCAGTCCAATGAGATTATGTTATTGATGATTACTCCTAATCAATCTTAAAGATTGAAAAAAATTATGATTATGAAAAAGTGCAACTGAATTACAAGTTACCAAGTAGATGTTGTTAATTCAAATGTCAAAACACTATCTTCATTCAAACCTAAAGATGAAATGCCAGTAAAAGATACACCGCCGTTATGTAATATCTGCCATGAAGTCCATATGTTGTCACTCATGCTACACGGCCCATGATCGCATGGGTCAAATCCTCCAATTGAATTTATGAAAAGCCCTAGTTCTCCGTAATCAGTGGCATTTAATTCGAAAAGAACCGGCCTTAGTTCTATTGCAGCATAGAGTAAATCTATGCCTATTTCATATCCCTCAAAACCACCAACGCAGGCACCGGTTGAGTTCCAATTTTTATCAGTTTTAAAATCTGTACCATCAATATCTATGTGGTGCCTTCCGTCGATAAACTCACTCGGAACTGCATCTTCAGGAAAATGGAAACAAACTACTTGCTTTCCATTCCAGATATCTGGTAAACCATAATGAGGATCTTCATCATTATCTACCAATTCGGAAGTCATTCTACCCCATTCTGTAGTTAATGTACTAGAGGAAAGTAATAAAACAACAAGAAAGATTACTGATGCAATCTTCAATTTATAACTCTCTTCTGCGGCTAAATAACCAAGAATAGGAAGTATCAATATTACCCCGACAACAGCGACTAGCGACTCCATGGAAAAGAAACCCGCTGTAATACAGTAAATTAAGATTAATCACAATTAAACACGAATGATTGTATTCATTATTTACAAATTTTTAATCCTGTCAAGTAATATAGAATTAACTAATTTTCCATCTGCAGACCCGCCTAACTTAGCCATAGCAATGCCCATCAAAGGACCGATTGCTCCCATTCCCTTTTCTGATATGAAATCTAATTTTTCTGCAATTATTGCATCTATCACTACTTCAACAGAGGTACTATCTGCTGGAGTGAATCCTTCTTTTTTAGCAGATTTCGTAATCCAAGCTAATTTTTTATCAAGACTGGAGAAGTCACTATCTTTATTTTGAAGATATTGAGCACCAAGTGGAATTATTCCTTCCCTAGTAATAATCCCTTTCTCTCTAGAGTAAACCAATAATGATAGTAATTCCCAAGGCACTTCTGATACAGGAACTCCTGCATTTTTTGCGATCTCTGTTCTCGAATTGTCCAAAAGAATCGAAGCCCAGGGTTTTTGAGGAATTGTGATTGATTTCAAATCTTTTTCAGAAAAAGCCGAAATAAATATGTCATCTAATTCGTTACCTAATATTGCTTCAATCTGATTTTCTGATATATCATATTGTTCCAATCTTTGCAACCTCTGGCGTTTATCCATAGGTAAATTAAAGTTGATCTCTTTCCACCTGACAGAGTCTAAATTCAATATTGGTATATCCGTTTCCGGATACATACGTGCACCACTGGGTAAAGGCCTCATAGCCGTGGTTGTACCATCTTCAGGTGTGCCTTTTTTGATTACAACATTACGTACTTCGCCTTCTATTCTGTGATATGCGGCTCTAGCTCTCAGCAGAACAGATTCCAGTGCTAACTTGGCTTGCCAATTAGGTGCAACACACAAAATAAACGCATCAGATTTTGATAGGCTCAATGTCTCTCTTACGTTTCTAACTTCGATTTCTGTAATTCCATATCCTGGTAATTCATCGGAATGAAATATCCCTGCAACTCCTGCTTGTTTAGCTGAGCTAGCAAACTCTCTTCCAAGTCTCGGTAGTTGCGAGCCTTCTGAATCTTCTCTCTTGTAGCCAATCTTCCCGGCAAATCCTTTCAATTTCAATGCTAAAACAACAGATCCTGAGACGAATGACTTCTGTATCATTTCCGATGATGTTGCGTGAAAGATATATGTTAAATCTTCAGTTTCGAACGGAAGTCTCGACAATGCTGAGAGAGCTACACGATTTTCTACAGGTTCAGAGTCTAATTCACGGTTAGGTGGTAATAATGGAAGATTCGCCTCAGATCTTAATTCATTACACAATCGATACATATGTAACTGTCGCGCCATTTCTATGCGTATTATCTTAGGAATCCAATCTAAATCTTGACAGCCTTTTATCTCGACCCTAACACCACATGCGATACTGACATTAAGATCTTGTCTAATAGATCCTAGTCCTCTTCTGACTAACCGAGTATCCCGTAATAATGTACCAAGTTTATGAGCGACAATTTTTGCATGTTCCGGTGTTTGAATATCAGGAGCTGTTGCAATTTCGACTAGAGGCATTCCGAGTCTATCCAAAGTGTAGTAAACTACTTCCCCATCAGAAGTTAATTCTGTATCTAGTTTTCTAGCAGAATCCTCTTCAAGACATATTACATCAATACCCACAATTCTACCATCGGCTTCGATAGTTCCATTAGTTGCAACTAATGTTGTCCTTTGAAAACCACTAGTATTAGAACCATCAACTACAGTTTTTCTCATCGCTTGCATCGAAGATACTGGTTTGGCCTTCATCATTGCTGCCATGGTTAGTACTGCGTCTACTGCACCACTATCATGACACAGTGGTGGAGCCTCATCTAACTCAATTAAACCTGCATTGGGAGGTTGGATATAAACAAAGGAACGGTTTCTTCGAGATTCAAACCGTGCTGTAATATCTACCTCTCCTCCTTCCCCCCGAGAAGCCCTGAGTCTTCTTTGTGATCGTGACCAAGACTGTGGGATTTCTGAAAAAGAATAATCGAATAATTGACTGGGCATTCGAGAGTGCAATTTACCCGTATCTAACTGTTGATGGATTTCCAAACCACACATAAAACCTAAACTTTGAGGGTCTAATTTACTAGGAGAATGGATGTCTCCCCGGGGCTCCATGTTAAGCACGACAAGGTTATCTTTCATAGGATAACCGGGGCTAAGCAAAACTGTATTCATCGTTTTTCGGTTGGAACAATATCCCACTAGCACGCATTTGTTGTATGATTTTATCGACGGTTAACTCGTCTATATTCTTAGCTAATGCCCTATTGTAAATTGAGTTGATTTGTGCTTTATTGTTATTCTCTGTGCAAATATCCCGAATGATATTTTTAACTATTACACTGATATTTCTCTGTCTTACTGTGGTCCCGGAAAATTCAGATTCGTCTTCAATGCCTGATTCTTCCCTCCAATGCTTGAATACAGCTAATGCTACTTTTGCATCTTCTGCTGTTGCATCTTCACGAAGGAACATTCTCGCATGAGCTTCTGTTAATCTGATTAATGCCTCCAATGCGCGCGCCGTGATTGGGACTACATTTGATTCACCGCCTTCATCCGTATCATCACGACCGAATGACTGCCTTTCTTGGACATAATACTCAAGAATTAATGCCATGACATCTTGATTTATATTCGGGTGGTAATTTCTCTTCGCGAATGCAATGTATTTTCTAAGAAATGACTGACTAAGGTGTTCTGCACCTCCTTCTGTCTCTATTATTACTTGTTCTTTGTTTTCTTCGACCGGGTCGATTGCTACAAATTCGTCTATCAAAGCTTCTGGCACTCCTTTAGTTCGACTGTGTAGAATATGCTTAGCTATCATCTCATCATTTTCAGCCTTTACCTCATCTCTCATCATCCAAATTATATCAAATCTTGAGGCTAGAGGAGGAGGTAGTCCTGTTTCTTTAAATGAACGAATAACACTAGTGTTTGCAGCACGATTTGAAAAACGACCCTGTTTTGGATTAGCGGCAGCGATAATAGCACATCGCGAAGGCAAAGATGCTGTTATCCCTCCTTTGGAAATATCAATTCTCTGTTGCTCCATGGCTGGATGCATGACTTTTCTATCATCTTCAGTTATTTTGTCAAATTCATCAATAGCAGCTAAGCCTCGATCGGATAATGGTAATACTCCAGCCTCTAAAGAAAACCTTCCATCAGCGAAAGTATCTCTTACTGCAGCCGCGGTTAATCCTGCACCGGAAACACCCCCTCCTGACGCAAACTTCCCTCTTGGAGAAAGTGCAGAAACATATGTCAGTAACTGAGACTTTGCAACACCGGGGTCCCCCATCAACAAAATATGGATGTCTCCTCTTGTACGAGTTCCATCTGAATTTTTCCTTGAAACTCCGCCAAACAATTGTAATGCGAGTGACCTTTTGACGAAATTCATCACACCAGTTGAAAATATAGAAGGTGCAATTGAATTCTGCATTAAACGAAGAAGGTCTTCTCTCTGCGAAATAGCCAATATCTCCTCTTGTTCTTCATCAGTTATCTTGATCTCTGTGAACGGAACTGATTCATGTTCTGAGCTAATCAAATGATAAATAATATCAAACATAGGTGTTTTTTTATTTTTGATTACTTCACTGTACACGACAGGAATCATGTTGGCTACAATCCTTTGACCCGGTAAATGTTTGTTCACTAAATCTCCTTCGAGGAGAACTTTTGCACGTCCAGGCTGGGCTCCGCTTTCAACCGATTCTGGTAATTCTTGAATTTCTATCCACTGATTATTTATCAGTCTTGAAACATTAAAAACCAAGTTAAAACGTGTTGCTCCGCCTCTGCCCGCGTTCTCTCCGCATCCTCCCTGATCTGTGGGTAAACAACGAATCGGTTCTATTAATTCTCTTTCATTGTTCTGCAATATTTCTTGGGTCACCCCGCAAGATTCACATTGGAACGCCGCGATATGCATTCTTGGTTTAATCTCTGAAATCTTGATAACTTGTACATCGCTACTACGTAGTTTCTCTATATCTGAAGAACCTATTTCTCTGATCGCTCGTCGGCTATCCCTAGGCAATTCGCCGACTCTAAGTATAACATCTAAATCTTCACCCCGTTCTCTACAAATCTCTCTAAGTGTATCTTTACCTGTGTTCAATATTTGCCTCGGAAATTGTAAAATGTCTTCTGCAAAGTCTGGATCAAAGGCCTGCAATTCATGAAATGGTATGGAAAGTGTTGGAGTCATTGATTGTTTGGAGAGTAAGGTGAATATCTCTGTCTCTTTAGCTTCTAAAAAGAAAGTTTTCCAACGAGCAGAGGAGTCGTGTGCTGCCATTGTCATTCTTTCTGGTCTCCGGGCTTTGCTCCGAAGTACTTGCAGTCTATAACCAAATTGGATGATCAAGGATACCCCTTTGTTTCTATTGGAATTATTATGCGAAAACATGCTTAAAAATTCTAATATTATACTTCCACTGGAGTGTTTGCAAATATCTGCCGAGTTTAAGAAAATCGATGAGCGTTGGATTAAAGTTTGAAACTCATATCGCCAGACATGGAATTCAGTAGAATAGGTGACGACGTTGTTTTGAGATTAGATCCTGGAGATGAAATACATCAGTCAATTCAGAGCCTTTCAAAATATGGAGTTGACTGTGCGATTATTACAAGTGGAATTGGAAGAGTAAGGGATATTCAAATTGGGTATTTGTCAGGAAATGGAATTTATCAAAAGTTAAATCATGAAGGGCCAATGGAATTGTTATCTACACAAGGCAATCTAGCCCCAGGACCAAACGGGCCTTTCACACACCTACACACTATAATGTCAGATAATGAACACAATGTACATGGGGGACACTTGTATCGGGCGACCATACATGTTGTTGCCGAAATTCATCTACGTATCTTAGATTCAAACATCATGAAGAGAGTACCGACTAACACAGAATTTGTCGCGCTTAAATTCTGCGAATTGGAGTGATAAATTGAAAGTTCTTTGGGCTCATGGACTTGAAGGAAGTCCTGATGGTTCTAAACCTACTTGGATAATAGAAAATCTTGGTTGGGATGTAATCTCAGTTGATATGAGTAAGAGAGGTTGGACAATTGCTGACCAAACAAAAACGGTTCTAGAAAAGATGTCGGAAGTTGATGATTTTGATTTGATTATGGGTTCATCCTATGGAGGGTTAGCTGTTGCAAATGCTGCTAATGAATTACTTGAAAGAGATTTGAGATTGGTTTTAATGGCTCCAGCATTTGGTTTAGCAGATAACTTTCAAAATATTGCAGGGAAAAAGGGGTTGAAAGAGTGGGAAAAAAACGGATCAAGACCCTACTTTCATCATGGCCTAAATAAAGAAATCAGGTTGAGTTGGGATTTTATGATCACCGCTAGAAAAATGTCATGGCCTAGGATGAAACATCCAACTGTAATCATACATGGTATATCTGACAATATAGTATCAATAGAATCATCTAGAAAAGTTGTAGAGTTGAATTCAAATGTAGAATTGATAGAAGTTAATGATGGACATAGATTAGGTAATTCCCTGAAGTTCATACCTATTGCAGTTGAAAAAGTACTTTCAAAGAAATAGTTGGTAAATATTTTAATGGGACCCAAGGAAATATTCGCCTATCTCAGGATCTGTTAAAATATGCTGAGCATCTCCTGTATGAACTACTTTTCCTCCTGCAAAAATGTATCCTCTATCTGAACGGGCAAGGCTCAAACGAGCATTTTGTTCCACTATTAGGACTGTAATTCCTTCGTCTCTCAACGCATCTATTCGTTCAATTATTTGTTGTTGATACAGAGGACTCAATGCAGCTGTTGGTTCATCTAATAATAAAAACTTAGGATTAGATATCAAAGCACGTGATATTGCCAACATTTGCCTTTCACCACCCGATAGGGAAGCGGCTAGATCATGAATTCTTTCCTTTAAGTCTGGGAACATATTCAAAGCGCGTTCGATTCTCTCATTCAAAACGGAATTTGAGAGGCTATTACCACCCATCTGAAGATTTTCATAAATTGTTAAAGAAGGAAACACATTATCAACTTGAGGAACATATGCAATTCCCCTGTTTACTAATTGATCTGTGCGCCATCCAGATACGTCTTCATCATTATGAGTGACGTCTCCAGAGTAGTAACTAGCTATCCCAAATATGGTCTTAATAAACGTAGATTTCCCACATCCATTTGGGCCAATAATCGTAACAAATTCTCCTTCCTCGACGTATAAATCGATATCATATAAAATTTGTACAGAACCATATCCCCCATTGAGCCCTTTTACATCTAGTACTCTACTCATTATACTCACTCCTCCTCGCCTGCAGAACCAAGATATGCCTCAATAACTGCTCTGTTTGATTTTACTTCTTCAGGAGTGCCGACCATTAGAACTTCTCCTTCATTCATAACGATAATTCTATCAACTCCCTGCCGAAGAATGAAATCCATATTATGCTCAATAATTAATATGGAAATTCCTGTTTCGTCTACTGTTTTACGCAGATTGTTAAAAATTTTCATTGCTAAAGGACCGGCTACACCTGCAACCGGTTCATCGAGTAGAAGTAGTTTTGGCGAGCCCATGCGAGACCTACCGATATCGACCAATTTCGACTGCCCCCCTGATAATTCGCTTGCTAAATTTTCAGCCATATGGGGAACTTCTAACTCTTCTAAAATGTCATATGCCTCTTGCAATCTTTCTTTCTCTGCTTGACGAGTCTTCGGGAATAATAATGACTTTATTTTACTAGGGGAGAATTGATTTCTTGGAGGGACTAATAGATTTTCAATAACAGTCATTTCTCTCCAAAGACGTGTGTGCTGGAAAGTTCTTGTCATACCTAAACTATGTATTTGGTCAGGTCTCATCTTTGATACATCTTTTCCATAAATCTCTACTTTCCCAGTTGTCTGATCTAACAACCCGCTTATACAATTAAAGGTAGTAGATTTACCACAACCGTTAGGGCCAATTAGCCCCACGAATTCTCCTTCAAATATCTCGAATGAGACATCTTTTACAGCCACAAGACCGCCGAACTCCTTGCGAAGATTCTCTACTCTGAGTACCGGTTCCATTAGCTATCCTCTCCTTCAATTTGTAAGTCTTTAGATTGTCCAATTATTGAATTCTTATTTGGTCGGAATGGAACCTCAGGAATTAATCCCTTCGGATTTAATTTGAGTGAGAATAACATTAAACATCCGATAAGTAATACCTTTACATAAGCCATATCTGCTTGAATCACCCCTCCAGTAAATGATTCATCAATAGACCTTTCACCCATCATTAACAATGTGAATAGGAGGATGAATATTCCTGAAATTCCAATATCTATTGTAGCCCTATGTTTCAATAATAAACCAATAATTAATATTAGAATAAATATTTTCGTGGCTTCCCACTGATTAGTTACAAGCCATTGGAATAGTCTGTCTATACTGTCTGCAGTTGAATATAGAGGTAAATCAGGAGATCCTTGCGCTGCTACAAGTACATTGAATACGAACTCCATAAGTACTATGATGAAAGCCCCGATTATCATTCCCTTATTATTTGCTTTACCGCCTATAATAAAGGCAGCCCAAACAAGGAATGTAGAACGTGCAGGTGCCATTATCGAAGGTTCGAATCCTGTTAATTTCCAAGCCCAAAGAACTCCTGCGAGGCCCGCTATACCAGCCCCTAAGGCAAGACTTGCTGCTTTATGGGAAAGAACATCGTGTCCATGATGTTGAGCCACGTCTTCATCCTCTCTAATTGCTTTCAGAATTCTGCCCCATGGAGATGAAAGTATGGTTTCTAAAAGCCACCATACTAAAACGACAGATAAC
>Ga0163110_10000043_pt1 | contig 60761 bp, 53 predicted proteins | sample CRUFie1St17metaG_FD_108703 | JGI IMG/M metagenome (GOLD analysis project Ga0163110, IMG submission 108703) | Marine microbial communities from the Costa Rica Dome - CRUD Field 142mm St17 metaG | ecosystem: Environmental > Aquatic > Marine > Oceanic > Photic zone | place: Costa Rica: the Eastern...
AAGATTATCCAGGACTTGCTAAGACATTGATGACCAACACCTTCGCAGATGCGTTGGGTTGTGATTTCAAGCGTGTGCAGTTCACTCCGGATTTGCTACCTGCTGATATCACAGGTACAAACATCTACGATGCTAAGAAGGGAGAATTTACCTTCAAGCCAGGTCCACTATTCTGTAACCTGCTACTAGCTGACGAGATTAATCGTGCTCCTCCTAAGACCCAAGCAGCTTTGCTTGAGGCTATGCAGGAGAAGCAAGTGACTATCGGAACAGTCACTCACAAATTACCAGCACCATTCATTGTTATGGCAACTCAAAACCCTGTTGAGCAAGAAGGTACATACCCGCTTCCTGAAGCGCAGTTGGACCGTTTCATGTTCAAGATGAGCGTCGGTTACCCTGATCGTGCAGACGAAGACGAAATCCTAGCCCGACGTATTAATCGTGGTAAAGACGCAGTCGATGTTGACGTCATTACTGACCCACAGAGAGTTATCGCTATGCAGCAAGCATGTGAAGACATATATGTCGATCCTGCTCTACGTATGTACATGGTTGAAATCGTAAGTCGAACTCGTGAGGACCCTCGTGTTCTCGTTGGTTCTTCGCCTCGTGGTTCTCAGGCACTTCTGAAGACATCACGTGCAGCAGCTGCTCTTCGTGGCCGCGACTTCGTAACACCAGATGACATCAAGACCGTGTCTGAACTCGCAATTGCACACAGAATTATCCTCAAACCAGAGCACCAAATCAAAGGATTGGAAGCCGGAGAGGTTATTCAAACAATTTTGCGCGAAGTTCCAGTACCTACTGTCTGATTTTCTTAATTGAAACAGAGAGGAGAATAGCATGTGGAGTCGTAAGAGTGCAATGTTGGGGTCCCTAGCGGTAGCGATGTACCTGCTAGGCCTTACATTGAGGAATTCGCAGTTGGTTACCATTGCTGTGGTAATTTTCGTTTTCCTAACTTGGGCAGCACTATTTGGCGGTCACGCTGATGTTGCTGCAAGCGGCCGCAGAGCGGAAGAATGGACTGGCGAAGAAGGAGTCTCGCTGTCAAACGTTTCTGCCATGCGTAAATTATCCAGTGCTAGAATTTTCGAAGACGGAGAAGTGAATGTAACACTGCGAATGCAGAATCATTCCGGATTAGGAAAGATTCTCGAAGTCAAGGATAGAGTCCCAGAGGTAATGCGTATCAAAGATGGTGCAAATTACATTCTGATGGAACTTGGTCCACGTCGTGAAACTTTCATTGAGTATACAGTTGAATGTCCGCTGAGAGGTTTCTACAGCCTTGGGCCGGTGGCTGTCCGTGTCCAAGATCCGTTCGGGTTGTTCCACAAGGAAAAGGAGCTGCATGTTTACAACGATTTCCTTGTGTTCCCGAAGATGGAAGACCTCAAAGAAACATTCGTCAAGTCAAGAGTCCCGAAAATTTTCACTGGTGCTGTCAACATTCGCCAGCCAGGACCTGGTTCTGAATTCTACTCTTTGAGAGAATACTTCGAAGGGGATTCATTCCGTGCAATCAACTGGTCTGCTTATGCTAGAAGTGGTAAACTGATGGTCAACGAGCGTGAAAGAGACGCTGTAAGTGACATTATCTTAATTGTTGACTCAAGAGCAGTGGCAGAAACTGGACCTGTTTCCAGAAATGCTCTGGTTTACTCTACAAGAGCAGCAGCAAGTCTAGCGAAGTATTTCTTGGGTAGACGTGACTCCGTTGGACTGATAACTTACGGTGACGAAGTAGTCAGCGTAGACAGAGATACTGGGAAGAAGCAACTTTACGTTATTCTAACTAAATTAGCAGGAGCAATGGCAAGAGGAAATATTCCGCTACAGGTTGTTGTCAACAGAATAATGCCGCACATCAACAAGGGAAGTCCAATCATTGTTCTATCAAATCTAGAGGATGATCCCACCGTCATAAACGCACTACGTAACTTCAGAGCTAGAGATTTCGACGTAACAGTTCTATCACCATCTAGTCTGGAATTCGAATTCGATGCAAAGCGTCTCGATAGAACTGGGTATGAAGTGTTGAAGACAGAAAGAGATGTTCTAATTAGCGAATTGAGAGGATTGGGCGTTAACATCATGGATTGGGAGCCTGATATGCTATTATCAACCGCACTTGCAGGTGCAAGAGGATTCTGAGGAGGGAAATGAATGGCAACTAAATCTGGAGATACAGCACACCTGTATGATGGCAAGACTGTTCGTTCGTCAGCGCCTTCAAGAAAGAAACTTGCAGGTACTGCTAGCGCAACAGGAGAGATTCCAAAAGACGCAATTCCAACCGTTGAGATACCTTCATTTGTCGAGAGCCTGCTTGGTGGACCACTGGTTCCAAAGATGAAGTTCTTACCTGCTGACAAAATGGTTCAAAACTTGCAACTTGGTTGCTATGGTGTATTGATTGCCTTGGGTATTCTAACTTACATCGTAACCCCTGCAGTAGGAACCATATGGTTCGCAATTACAGGTTCAATAACTGTTGCAAATATCCTACAGTTGATGGTAGTAGCTGGTGCAATAGGCACAGGGTTCTGGGGAACAATGACTAGAGATGCAAGATTTATGCTAAGTTCGTATGTTCTGTTTATTATATCAGTCATGAGATTTGCTTCTTCCAAAGTTTCACTATCTCAAGACATTTTTGGATTTGGAGATAGCCAATTTTTGCTTACAATTCTTGTAGTCGTATATGCAGTCTTGCTGGTTATGTATTTTGAATTATCAAATGGTGTAATCAGGTTCAGTATGCTAGATACATCAATTAGAACAAGAGAAGTATACGTAATGAATGTCAAGAAAATTGTTGGTAAATATCACAGGTCTCTTGTCATCAATCCTTTGATTGCGGGAACTCTTGCTATGATTGTTTTATCTGTGAACACTATTCTTCCTGCTATCGTTTCAGTATTTTCTGAACAAACCGCTATCAGAATGGAAGAATCTGTTGAACTAATTTCAGTTTATGGAGTTGCTCTGGGAACACTGTTCGTATTCATCGTCGTAGGTTTGCTATTCGCATTAGACCTACCAACTCACTTGCAATCTTGGCGAGAGAACAAAGAGTGATACAGTTCATGAATCGTTTCATGTAACTTTTCTGTTTGGACAATTAGTCTAGTTCCATATTCATTTTTTGATACTAGTTCATGCTCTATCGAAATGTTTGCTTCTCCGATTATCGATATAATTGCAGTCTTGTGAATTATTTTGCCTGTAATTTTTGATTCGATTAGATGAAGATCGTGTAACGGTAGGATGATTTTCATTTCTTCAGGCGTTGATTTCATTAGCCAAGGAGTAATTCCTGAATACTCGATTTCTGAAAGTAAATCACTGCTTAATGGCTTGTTATCAGTAATTACAGCAACACCTGGTTGGCATCCTATTGCAACAACAGTATCTAAATCTACATCTGGACCAATTGTTGTAGCCACTTTGGCATCTGGGTTGTGAAAATTTTTGATTTCAATAGGTATTCCTTCAGAGATTAAAGGTAATACTGTAGCCGGATGAATGATTGGTGTTCCATGCATGGAAAGTTCGGCTGCTTGACCATAACCAAGATACGGAATTGTAGGGGTGTCGATTCCCCATCTAGGGTTTAATCTCTTTATCCCATCAATATCCTTCCAAAGAACCAGTTTTTTTGCGTCTGTCAAATTAGCAAAAGCAGCTGCTGAATGGTCAGAACCACCTCTTGTTAGAAGTGCTATGTTTCCATCATCGCCTTCGCCAAACCACCCCGTAAGTATTGGTATTCCAACTAAACTTTCGACATCTAATTGCTGCTTTGAGGAATTGATGTCTATTTCCTTTGCTCGTCCGATGCCTTTCAATCTCAGTCCAATGTCTTCAGCACCTACTGGATGAGCATCAATAATTCCATTTTGTCGCAATCTATGTGCAACTGCAAGGGCGCTAAGCCTTTCACCCGCAGCTAAAATTAAATTCTCTGAGTGTAGTGATTTTTCACTACTTGAATAATTTAGTAATTCATTTGAAATTCCAGTAATCACATTTTGGAATAGTTCAGCAAAATCTCCTTGATCTAATCCTGGTGAAAATCTAAGGTGCTGATAAACTAGGTCTTGAACTAATCTTCCAGCGTATCTAGGCTCTGTTGATGCCCTCATCAAGCGATCAGTCATTCCCCAAAGTGCGGAAACCACAACGATGGGACTGCCTTCGGATTTTTGGATAATTTCTCCAATTCGGTCGATGTCTTTACCTTCTCTTAGGCAAGAACCTCCAAATTTGTGAACAATTATGTTATCCATCGATATAACCACCTTGAATTGCAAGGTCGGTAATTACCAACCTTGCAACTGCTTCCACAACAGGTCTTGCTCTAGGGCCAATAACAGGGTCATGGCGCCCCTTAATTGCTAATTCTTCCATCATCCCAGTTATTTGATTGAATGTTTCTTGGGGTTTTGAGATTCCGCTTGGTGGTTTGAATGTAATTCTTACATGAATCGGTGCTCCACTAGCCATTCCTCCCAATGCTCCATCTGCACCTTCTGATAGTGACATATCTTTGCCCCATTTGTCGTTATGTTGGCTTCCGCGCATCTTTCCCGCATCAACACCTCTCCCAAATTCAACTGCTCTTGCAGCAGGTATCGCCATTAGGGCTCTTGCTAATGCTGGTTCGATCCCTTCAAACCACGGTTCACCAAATCCAACGGGCAGACCAGAAATTACCAAGTCAACTCTGCTTCCGAGTGAATCACCCTCCTTTTTTGCATCTTCTGCTAGGGAGATTCCATCTTGGCCCTCTAGCCCGCCAAGAGCCCCGACTTTGGCCTCAATTTTCCATTCACTTGGTAGAATATTACGTGAAACTGATGCAGCCGCTACCAGTCCAGCAGTCAGCCTTGCAGAGAATGAACCACCTCCTCTAAGGTCTGCGGCACCACCGGTTTTGACGCTTATTGGGTGGTCTACATGCCCTGGTCTAGGTTGGTATGGAAGGAATGAATAATCCTTCGACTTGACATCTCTATTCCTAATTAGTAACAAAATGGGCATTCCAGTGGTTTTACCAGCGTTTACCCCTGAGAGTATCTCTACATCATCGGTTTCCTTGCGTTTACTAGCTAAACCCGAACCCGGTCTTCTTGCAACCATGTCCGCAATTAATTGCTCAGGGTCGATGTCAATATTCGGTGGCATCCCATCTATAAGAGCGCCCACTGCGGGGCCGTGTGACTCTCCAAAGAGGGTCACAACTATGTGTTCTCCAAGACTCATGCGCACTAGTATCGAGTGGTCCGAGCAGACTTTCATTCAAGAATATGATTATTCTTCCACAGGTGCTAATTCAGCATTGATTATCTTAGTTTCAATCAATTCAAAATCGCCATTTCGACTATACCATTTCTTTAGTCGACTGAGAGATTGATCGTTTACTGCTGGTGAAAATATAGCGATTGCAGGTCCTGAACCGCTGATTCCAGCCGCTCTGGCTCCATTTACGAATGCATCATTCGTTAATTTTCGACCCACTGGGTCGTTTACTGCACCCACAACCCCTCTTCCATTCCAAGTTAATGCAACGAGGTCATTACCTTCTTGTAATGCATTCAGAGCTTGAATGAATGCCTGTTGGTGAAAACTGAAATCTTCGATTTCAGGTCTTCTTTCTCTGTCTCCACGACACACTAGTAATACATTCCAATCCTCTGAATTTGGACCTGGGGATTCAAGTAAAACTCCGCTTCTTGCGTCTGCAGCATTAGCATCAATTAACTTCCAACCACCTTCTAAAGCAGCCCATGAGTCTCCATAACTTCCGGTTATTGAGACTCCAGATGTAATTTGTGCTGCTGCTGCTAAATCTACAATATCGGCATTATCTAAAGAGTAATCACTAGCGTCACATAGTGCTTTTATCGCTGCTACAGCAACTGCTGAACTAGACTTTAGGCCTTGACGTGGCGGTATTTCTGATTTTACTGACCAGAATAGTTCACCATCTGGCAATGGAAGATTAGAGTCCCCCCATATTTGCAAAATAGTCCCAAGCAGATCATCAGGGTCATCTAAAACCCTCTTTGATTGCTTGTCTAATAGCCGTACGGTTATCCGCAAATCTAGGGCAAGAGTGGCGCCATAGCCAAGTCCGGCGGCATGTAGAAGGCTACATCCACCGTTTGATGTGCCTGTGCCAAGTACTGCCAAATTTTCACCTCACTTTTCCTTAACTTCGGCTGAAATATTCATCCCCACATGTCGTCCAGTTCCTCCGGACCATCCCATTATTGACATATTGGGTTTTAATTCTGTAATTGAAATCAATCCGGATTCTGAAACGAGTCTTACTGTCTCTGCTTGCTGCAGAATTGCACCTGCTTCATTATGGTTTTCATCTTCCCATCTGAATAAAATAAATGGGCGTTTTTCGATTTTAACTCTTCCAACAACTGCATTGTAAGATGTTTTGTTGGTTCCTATAACCATAACCTCGTCTCCCATTTTCAATTCAGAAAGATACTTTGTCGTGCCATCTGCCATCAGAATGTAACTATGAGCGGCACCCGCATTTACTCTAAATGGCCTTGTAGGAACAAACTCCGATTCGATTGTTTCACCGTGTACAAGTGCCATCGAACTTGCACTTGACCCAATTAGCATCCCTTCTCCAATTTCTAACATCGAAGTCAAATCAACGCACACACGGTCGCCTACTCCACCTTCTCTTACTTCGATAATTTTGAGATTGCATAATTTAAAGTCAGTTGACTGAGGCACTGAGGAGGTGTCATCTTTTTTCTCACCTCTTTGAGATTTTGCGATCAAAGCAGTAGGCAATATTTCTTCTGCAACGAGTAGTGCATCAACGCCAATTTCCAAAGCAAAAGAAGCACCTAGCACTTGTTCGGTAGATGAAATTCTTGCAGCTACTTTTGTGGGGCCACCATCACATGATGCAATTACATTCTCGATAGGGATCATTTTCCATTCGCCCAAATCGAGAAGAATCCATTCGACACTACCTGCCAAGGATCTAGCTTTACTTTGACCTTCAGAGGTACTTACATCGACCCTCCTGCCAACTTGTTTTCCATCAATGTACAGTGCGTCCCCATCAACCTCTAAATCTTCTCCTAGGATTAGGTCGACGCCACTTTGACGTATTCCAGATTCGAGCCAAACTTGCAAAGTATCACAGCCCGAATTCCTGCATTGCCTTCTCAACAGTTGCATCATTGTGAACAATCGCTTTCAAAGCAGAAACCATTGCTTTGGGGTTAGGATGAGAGAATACCTGTCTTCCCATGCAGACTCCTCCCCCACCAGCTTGGATTGATTGGTGAACGATTTCGAGAATTTCTTTGGTGCTAGCGCCAGCAGGTCCGCCTGCAATCAAGACAGGAATTGGAACACATGATGTGACTTTCCTGAAGGATTCAACTGACCCAGTCCATTTAGTCTTCACTACAGTGCATCCCAATTCAAACGCTAATCTTGCAGCATGTGCAATAGCCTTTGTATCATCATGATCCATAATACTGAGGTTCTCTCCACGCGGATAAATCATTCCTAAAACTGGACAATCAAGGTAGTGGGAATCTTGAGTAATCAATCCTAATCTTTCAATCATATCTGGTTCATCAGGGCTTCCCATATTGACTTGGACACTTACTCCTTTAGCCCCTCTTGATAGAGATTCTTCAACACTTCCAACCAAGACTTTGTCACTTTCTCTATCTCCAGCGTGACGAGTTGAAACGGAAAGGTGTGCAACAAAGTTAGCATCCGAGGAGTAATGTGAAACTACTCCTTTCTGGGCGACAATTGCATCAGCATGAGCAATTAGAGGAATCAGTTTGTCTAGGTTTTCTAGACCCTCAACCGGGAAATCAGACACTCCGTGATCTATAGGAATCCACACGCCTTTTCCGTTTGGCAGAAGAGTGTCAGTATCGCTCATGTCCTACGTGAAAAGGTGGTTGAATACAAGGCTTTCCTACTTTGATAAATGGGTTTTAACAGCCCACTCAACCAAAGCTGCTTCGGCTTTTGCTAGGTGTTCTTGTAGTGTTGAGCGAGGAATTTCTGTTAACTCAGAGAGTTCCTTTTTGCTAATCTTTCTTGGATTTTCGTAAAACCCTGCCTGCACTGCAAAAACTGCAACTTCGAGTTGCTTAGGGGTTAGTATTTGCGAAATTGTGTCTTCAATTTCACTGATGTCTACCACGTTTACGTTATCAGGAGGTAACATTGCTCTAGCAGCCTTTAGAAATCCGCTTACACCTTCTGGTAGTCCACGAATTGTAATCTGAACTCCTGATTCACCGATTAGATATGGTGGAATAACGTGCAAACTATCGAAATTGATGGCTGCCACAGAAAGAGGATGTCGGTTCCATACTACGATGTAACCCTCTCCACCAATATCCGGAATTGGATATGGATTTAGAGGACCCTCTACATCCAAATAATCAATATCTTCCAAATCGCTTGGTCCCATTTCTTCCTGGAATGCAACACTGACAAGTTGTCTAACACCAGTTTTGGTTACTTCAAGATGCGCGACGACTTCGAACTTTTTTGCAACCTTTGTAATTAGTCCAATATCTGAATTCTCTATGGATTCAGGGCTCCACTTCAACTGGACTTCTCGCACATGATGTCCTTTGCAAGCGCAATATATCAAGTATGGGCCTGTAATGAAAGAACCTATTTACTCAATTCTAGACGCCAAATTGTTCAATATGCCGCTGATGAAGATTGCTGGCTTGCAAAGACATTACGAAATGACATCGGGTGTAGTCAAAGCCTTGGATGGTATAGATCTCGATATTGAAGAGGGGGAGAGAATAGTATTGCTTGGACCGTCTGGGTCCGGGAAAACAACACTTCTGAATTGTGTTGCTGCCCTAGATAGCCCAACTGCTGGAAGTTATACTTTTGATGGGAAAGAGGTGCCAAGAGAGAATTCAGAAGAAATGACAACATTCAGAAGAGAGAAAATTGGTTATGTATTTCAATTTTTCAATTTATTACAGGATTTGACAGTTCTAGAGAATATACTTCTAATTCAAGAGTTATCTGGTGAGAGGAATAAGGATCGTGCATTAGAATTACTCAAATTGGTAGGATTAGAAAATGAAGTTGATAGATTCCCTGCTGAAATTAGCGGAGGACAGCAACAAAGAGTTGCTATCGCAAGAAGTTTAGCAAAGAGCCCAAAACTTCTACTTGGAGATGAGTTGACTGGAAATTTAGATTCAAAAACATCTGATATGGTTATGGAAGTTTTAGTCAAAGCTTGCAAATCAGAAAAAATCACAACGATAATGGTAACACATGATGAAAAGTTGACAAATTACGCAACCCGTGTAATTAGATTAGACAGTGGTAAAATTATCTCTGATGAAAAGTTGGACAATTGAGGTGGCCAAATGTCAATGCTACTGACGAAAAGACTCGCAAGGAGTTTGTGGCGCACAAAATTGCGCCTGTCTGCAGTAGTATTCATGGTTGCAGTAGGTGTTTTTGCTGGAATTTCATTCGGTTCATATGCAAACGCAGCAACTACACTTTATGATGAGATATACGACGGCGAGGAGGGAGTCAATCTTGCCGATGTTTGGATAAACAACCCTACAGGGGTTTGGAATAGTTCTTCATCGGAATCAATTTGTGACTCGATAGAATCCCAATGGCCTGAAACTGATTATTCTCTGGGAAATTGTGAGGCAAGGTTGATCATTGATGGGATGATGTTAACATCTGATTCTGAAGGTTCTGAGAAAGTAATCCCAGCGGTTTGGCATGGGATTGATGAGGGCCTTATAGACCAAATTTGGATGCCAACTTACAGCGATTTATCTTCTGGCAGAATTGCTCAAACTAGCGATGAAATAGTCCTAGATAGCCACGTTGCAGTTGATTTAGGCATTGATGTTGGAGATGAGATTGAAATCAGTGCAGGCTATGGCAAGTTTAGCTACGAAGTTGTAGGAATCGGATTTCACCCAATGCATCTATACTTTGCAACAGAGGGTTCTACACTACCCGCTGATGATGGCACATTTGCAACCGGATACATGACCGATTCAGGTTTAGAGAAACTCGCAAACTTAAGTTCGGGCTCCTCAAACCTCATCCTAATCGATGTCAAAGGAACACCTGATTATGACTTACAGTCCACTAGTGATATTGACGAAAATACAGAGATGACTAAACTAGTAAAGGACTTGTCAGGGCTTATGTCGGATATTGACGACTCACCAGTTAGCGTATACGATAGGTCGGGCGTATTCTCTGTGGAGATACTACGTGCAGACGCTGAAGGTGCTGCAAACATGTACCCATATGTTACCGGCATGATCGCTGCGATTGCAGGTATCACGATTTTCTTGAGTTTACAGAGATTAATCCAATCTCAGGCCAAAGAAATTGCAGTTTTACGAACTTTGGGTGTTCCAAAGAAATCAATCATGCCAGGTTACGTAATTGCGCCATTGGTGATTGGTGCCATTGGAAGCCTAATTGGAACGCTGCTAGGAATATACCTAGGCGCACCCGGAATGCTTTCATTCTATGAGACAATGATTGGACTGCCAATAAGGCTTGACACAGACTTCTCGCTTGTATTCCAGATAGTTTCTATTGCGATGCTAATCGTTCTTTTCGCTGGATTAAGGCCGGCTTGGCAGGCATCTAGGCTACAACCGCTGAAGGTGTTTAGGGGCCAACATGAAGTCAAAGTTTCATCTAGAAAGATGCAGAGGCTGACCTCAAAACTACCAGCAACTGTTGGCCTTTCAATTCGCTCAAGTCTCAGAAAACCAGTCAGGGTTAGTTTCACCTTCTTCGCAGTTGGAATTTCAATGCTGCTCTTTGGTGCAATGCTTTTCATGATGAGTTCAATGGAAGATAGCATACTTGGTGGCATTGAAGACAAACAATCATGGGACGTTCAAGCATCTGCGCCGATAGACGGTGAATCAGCTGTTATCGATTGGGTCGAACAAAATTCTGGCGATTATGAGTTGATGATTAATTTCCCAATCGGCCTAGAGGATGACAGCCGGGAATTGATTTCCTACGGGTTGGATAGTTTCTCTACTATTGATGAGAAAACATCTATGATCTCTGTCGAATTACTCGACGGCAAGATGCCGATTATAGACAGCAATCCCAGCCAGGTGTTAATCGATGAGGGAACTTCTGAATTCCTTGATTGGGATACAGGGGATGAAGTTACCATAATGATTGGAAATACGGCACACACGGTCGAGATCTCTGGGATTACCAAAGGTGAAATATCACGAACAATGTATTTCCATAGGGCAGAATTATCAGATTTGACAGGAGTTCAATCAACCTCTATTCTGATTCAGATTCCGGATGGTACTTCGCTGGATGGTCTGTCTGATGTCACAATTGGATACAGTTTGAAGGAAGATGCAATTAAGACATTCGAAACTCTCCTTGAACAGCAGCAACAGTTTGTACAGTCGATACAATTCTTGGGAATAGTTATCGCTATCGCAGTTCTATTCAATACACTGCTAATGAATTTAGCAGAAAGGGATACTGAATTAGCCACTCTAAGAGTGCTGGGCGCACCGATGAGTAAACTTGGCAAAATGATGTTCTGGGAACACCTAGGAATTGGATTAATTGGTGGAATTCTCGGAGCAATATTCGCATACTTCGGCACAGTCTTGTTGATTGGTTCCCAAGTCCAGTGGGCATTCTACTTCACGATTGAACCACAATTTGCGGCAACATTTACCATAGTAGGAATCATTGTGGGGATTTCAGTTGCCCTTACTCCAATTGGTATGTGGAGAATAAAGAAAATGGATTTGGTCGATAAAGTGAAGGATTTCTCTCAGTAATTGTGTGACTCATTTCTTGAATTATAAGCGATGGAAATAAGACTTAGTTTGTTTTAGGGCCACACAATGGACCTAATTTCTTGGGTGATGATTGGTATCCTCGGGGGTGCTTTTCTGTTTGGAATTTGGTTCATGCTCGTCAGGGAAGATGACAGGTCGTCTAGGACTATGACAATACAAAGACAAGATCTTACACGTCGTGGTGCCCCTGATTTCTCTAAAGCTCACAATGAATTCGACCGTAAACTCGCTGAAATTGAGCGCCATTTGAGCGCAAAGAGGAGAGATGAGAAAGCGATTGCTTTAGCGGAAGAAGAAGTTCGTAAGAAACTCGCTGAAGAGGCTGCTGCTAAATTGTTGGCTGACGAACAAGCAAGAATTGCTGAAATGGAAGCCGAAGAAGCCAGAAAGAAAGCAGAATATGAGGCTGCTCGAGAAGCGGAATTGGAAGAGGCACGTCGCCTTGCAGCAGAGAGAGAAATGGAAAGGCAAAGAGAAGAGGCCCGTCTCAATGCTGAGAAAGAAGCAGAGCGACAAGCCGAACTACAAGAGGCAGAAGAAGAGCGACAAGCCGAAATTGATGCTCAAAAGGAATCTGAAGCCCTTGAAGCGCAGATGGCATCTGAGGAAGCGGAGAAGGAACTGGAAGAGCGTTTAGAGAGAGAAGGCGCAAAGAGTTCCGAAGTGCAAGTTTCCTTGTTGTGGGACAATTACAACGATTTGGATTTGCACGTTCTATGTCCATCAGGTGAAAGAATTCACGGAGGAAACAAAATCTCTGAATGTGGTGGAGAGTTAGACGTCGATGCTAACGTCCGCCCTGAAACCAAAAAGCCAGTTGAGAACATCGTTTGGCCTGACTTCAAAGCGCCACCTGGTGAATACAAAGTATACGTCCACCACTACAAGAAGCATAAGAAGCGACGATCCAAAGATCCAACTAAGTTCAGAGTTGTTGTCAATGCAGGTGGAGAAGTCAAACACTACGAAGGTGCACTATCTTCAGGAGACCCAATCCAATTGATTTGTGAATTCAACTTAGAAGCACCGGAAGAAAGAGGAACTGAAGAGGAAATCGAGCAGGCAATAATCGCTCAGGAAACCGAGAAGATTGCGGAAGAAGAGCGCGCTGCTATCGAAATGGAAGAGCAGAGACAAATCGAACTTGCTGAGGCTGAAGAACAGAGACTTGCAGAGATTGTTGAAAACGAAGCCGATGAATTGGAATCTATCAAGGCGACAGAAGAAGCACTCAAAGAATTGAGGCAAAGACTAGAACGTGAGGGTGCAAAGTCCTCAGATGTTCAGATTTCACTGATGTGGAACAATTACAACGACCTAGACTTACACGTGGTCTGTCCATCTGGCGAGAGAATCCACGGTGGAAACAGAGAATCCGCTTGTGGTGGAGAATTAGATGTTGACGCAAACGTTCGCCCTGAAACCAAGAAGCCAGTCGAGAACGTCGTTTGGCCAGAAGGCAAAGCTCCTGGTGGTACTTACAAGGCATATGTGCACCACTACAAGAAGCACAAGAAGCGACGCTCAAGAGACCCAACCAAGTTCAAGGTTGTCTGTAATGCAGGCGGAGAGATCCAAGAGTACGAGGGTGAAATCACCAACGGTGACCCAATTATGCTGATTTGTGAGTTCACAATCGATGACCCTGAAACAAGGGCTGCTAACGCAGCAAATGCTCAAGAAAGGCTAGCAGCACTTGACAGTGGCGAATGGGATGGCAGTGAGCCATCCAATGATGCACCAGTAGTCGAGACTCCAGATATCCTTGGCGACCTACTAGACGAAGACTGATTTCAGTAGTGAAGTAAATCTAAAGTGAAATTCAGTATTAGGCCAGTTTATGGAAAAGGGTTTGTCCTGGGTTAAAGCCTGGGATTATACAATTCAATATATCGTCCCTCTGACGTTGTTAGGATTCCTTTACATGTTTGGGATTGCCATTTTACTTGAGGATGATGATGATATTATTTTATTTGGCGGTTGTTTACTAATGCTTTCGCTGATGTTGTCAATAACAATGTTCTACAAATTAATCACAGATGGTGTGACTACTGCTTTGATTTATCATGCTGAAATTGAACGTGAGAAACAGGAAAAAAACCCTGCACAAACAAAATCCAAATCAAAACCAAAGTCAGGACCTCCTCCAGCGAAGCCCAAATCAAAGCCGAAAACAGGACCTCCTCCAGCGAAGCCCAAATCAAAGCCGAAAACAGGTCCTCCTTCAGATCGAAGTTAGCGATATTAGGAACAAGAAATACCCTTTGTGCGTAATTGATCTCAAGAGAGGATTTGCTCTAGGCAATCATCCTTGATCGCTTTCTTGATTGAGCGAGCAATCCTTCTGCCTGTGGACATGAATGGTTCATTGATGTCACTGTATGGCGAGCCACCGACGAATGGGTTTGAACCTGCAACGATTCTTGCACTAATCTCAAACACTCTAAATTCTAGTTTGTCTGTAACGATTGTCTCTAAGCAGAATGAGCCAATCATTCCACGAGAGCCTTCCTCGAGTTCGAAAGATGCTGCTACAGTTCCTTCAGCCATCTCAAATGCTCTTGGTAGTAGACTTTCTCTAATCACAACCGGTTGGTTGCCTGTGACTACAAATGACGGCTCTAAGCTCATTTCACGTAGGTCTCTTAGGCTACCTAATTTGTAGAACTCATCGACGTTTGACTCGTCTCTTCGATCCATGCTCATCAATTCGAGCCTTCCTAGGTTCTTGCCAGCGTTTGAACCTCTGCCTTGAACTTGGAATCCATCTGTTGCCGTTGGGTCGAAGAAGAAGTGTAGATAGTATCTGCAACCTAGAACATACTCTTGGATTGTGTATTCTTCTTCCAACTTGACGTTTCTTCTGAAGTCACGGTAGTCTCTAGCGATGAAGTAACCCTCTCCACCCTTTGCTCCTGCATACTTTACGATTACAGGGCCATCGATTTCGTGAGGGTCATCGATTACCTTAGGCATTGAGCAACCTCCTTGCTCAAGCCATTGCCTTTGTCTCTCTCTGCTACTTTCCCAGTGTAGGATTCCTCTGTTGCCAAAGGTTGGGACTTCTAGGCTCTTGAAATTTGTACTTCCAAGGTATTCAACAAGAGAACCGTGTGGTATTATAATGACATTGTTTTGCCTAAACCACTCTGCATGGTCTAGCATCTCACGATAATTATCCAGCATTAACCACTCATCAGGGTCTGCTCCAGGGAATGCTTTGTAGAATCGCCTACGATTTTCTCCTACAGCAATTCCTAGAGTTCTAAAGCCTTCTTGACGTGCTCCGTGAAGGATTTGAAGCGATGAGTGAGAAGCAACCACACCGATCGTGATGTTTTCAGGGTCATAGGATTTGAGCCACTCTCGCAACTGTCCTATGTCTACGCCCATGTCGAACGCTTCAGTGTCTTACTAATATCCATTACGCAAATAGAATCTTTTCTTGGTAGATTCTCATGTGAAAGAATACCAAACGGGCGCAATAATTCCTCCGTCAAGGTTTCAAGCCCTACCCTCAGTGCATACTACATGAGCGAAGGTTCCCCGGGTAGTAGAATGACTTATGGCAACTATCTCCAACTAGAGGAATTGCTGAAATTACAGTCCGGGCCTGAGGGTCATAATCTCCCTCCTTCAAATCATGAAATGCATTTCATTATCACTCATCAAGCGTTTGAACTATGGTTTAAACAAATCAACATTGAGTTAGAAGAATCACTTAATCTGATGAATGTAGACGAAGTGGATGAAAAGCAGATTCCAGTTATTGTCAGCCATTTAGAAAGATGTTCAGAGATTTTCCGCTTACTAGCAGCACAGTGGAAAGTGATGGAAACCTTAGCACCGCAAGATTTCTTGGCATTCCGAGATAGACTGGGGACCTCTTCTGGATTTGAGAGTTGGCAACTCAGAACATTAGAGATGTTGTTGGGCCTTGAATCCGAGCAAAGAATTGGTGGTTTGGATCCTATGGTGCACAATCGGAAATTGCATTCAGAGGGTAAACTTAGTGATGAGGTAATGGAAGAAATGGTTCGAATAGACAATTTGCCATCATTGAATGATGTTTTGCAAAAGTGGTTAGCTAGAACTCCAGTTAACGGGGTTTCCGGTGACGATATTGTATTGTCTGATTTTGTTAATAAACATATAAAATCTATGGAGGAGCACGGCGAGTCGGTAATTGCTCACATGGTAGAGATAGGGCACGGGACAGAGGAGAAAATTAGGCCAATAATACAATCTGGAATCGATAGTGCGCGCTCATTCCTGTTGCCTGGGGGTAAGGTTTCACAGCCTAGAGCAGGATTACTGTTCATTGAATCATATCGTGAATTACCACTATTATCATGGCCAAGAAGACTAATTGATACGATTGTAGACTTAGAAGAATCAATGATATTATTCCGTTCACACCATGCAAGAATGGTGGAAAGGATGATTGGAAGAAGAATGGGAACCGGCGGTTCTAGTGGTGTGGATTATCTTGATATGACCTTGAAATATCGAGTTTTCACTGATTTATGGGCAGTTAGAACGATGTTGGTGAAGAGAGATGCTCTTCCAAATCCAAAAAATCCAGAATTCTACGGATATGCCGTAGATAACTGAATTCATTCATCGTGTGGGTCGGTATCGATTGGGATGAGTTCATTATCGTACTCATACATTGCAATCTTTAGTGGATCTAGAACGAAGCGAACAGATGCTTCTTCCATTCCATAGAGTGATATTAGTTCATCCTTAAACGCTTCACGTAGAACGTCTTCAGGAGCATTTAGGGGTGCACCCATTCCAATCTGAAGGGCGCGTGCACCGATGATTCTTGCTCTTTCAAAGCGGGTGTGGGGATTCTTTGGTTTTACCATAATTGACACCTCATGCACATGTCGTGCGGAGTTTGCGACCATAGTCTTGTTATTGAACCCTACGCATCAAGCGAGATTCTTACTCCTCTTCATATTGAGGAGGTGCACGCATGACTTGGAATAACTGGTATGTGGCAGGTAGCGATATCATCATCAGTAGAATTGTGATAATTACAATCGTTGTTCCACTAATAGAATCACCTTCGGTTCCGATACTGTCAATGCCTCCATCTGGGATGTAGTCGTTTGCAGGTATTGATGAACCTGAAGCAAGGGCGATATAGCCTGGTTTTGATAAGACGATCACCAGCATATCACCCTCTATATCCACAGTTTGTGTTAGAGAATAATTTGTATGATTTACAACCAAGTTTGTGATAGATTTATTGTTTTGAATTGTCCAAATATCTACTGTCATGTTGGTAAAATTACCACTTAATGAGATATTATTTTCATCCAAGCTTACGTTTGTAATCCCTGAATAATTGGAATCGTATTCAGATATTAGCGAATTTAACTCTCGAGATTGTGTCGGGCCCGCCAAGATATAGTGGCCATCAACTGCTACAGATGGGTATCCCCACAATCCGTAAACTTCCAAGAATCTGTCTTTAGAATCTTGTAACCAAAAATCATCACTAGATGATGGCCTGTGGCTAATTGTGATTACTGATTGGTCAGTCATATTCCCGAGTTGTTCCTCTACCTTAGGGCATTCATCACACCAGTCTGCTCCAAAGTACTCGACCAAATGTTGGGGGCGAGAGACACAGGTCTGATTCTCATCACAGTTCAGATCGACGACTAGAACATCTGCTACATAACCTTCAGAGTGTGCCCCTTGTATGCCATGAGAACTTGCGAATCCAGGCAAAAATAGCACGGTCGCTAACAGGCTAGCGACGAGGATTGCTCGCATATTGGCGCCCAAGAAGTACAGTTTGTTAAAAGGGAGCCTTTGACCCCACCGGAATAATGGAAACCAAATGGTTCCGGCGACCATCCACGCTGCCACTCGCGATTGCGATTATGGCAATGGCGATTATAGTCGTAGGTGGTACAATTCGCATTTATGATGCGGGTGAATCTTGCCCTGATTGGCCACAATGCTTCGGAACATGGGGATTCGATGTTTCAGAGGAAGACCAAGGAATATGGTATGATGAAACAGAAGAATATGATAGCAGAGGGCCTGATAAAAGATACACAACCTTTGAGATATTCATCGAATGGATTCACCGAGTTCTAGCAAGTTTGATGGCAATACCTGTTTTAGCAAATTTCTTGATTATTCTGAAAAGAAAAGAACAGTATGGCAGTAATCTTGTCAAAATTTCATTCTTTACAGGAATTCTGCTTACTATACAAGGCATTGCGGGTGCTGTAACGGTTAGATTCGATAATGCGGATTGGTCGGTTGCTCTTCATCTAGGATTGGCATGCTGTTTCGTGTATATTTTGTTATGGCAATTCATTGCAATGCGAAAAATAGAAGGTGCAAAATGGAATGTATTAAACGTCCCAATTGACTTCAAAGAAAAAGAATTCAAAAGATATTCAATATTGACAGCCTCAATTTTCCTTCTACTAATTCTTGGCGCATGGGTTTCTTCATCGCCAACAGGAAATATGGGTTGCTCGGTTGGTTTTCCTGATGGCTGGCCAAAGTGCCAAGGAGATATATTCCCTAGTCTAGACAATAGTGGAATACTTGTCCAAATGGTTCACAGACTCGGTGCAGGAATTGTAGGAATTGGATTGATTTTAGGTGTTATGAAATTCAAGGAAAATGCGAGAGAGCATGGAATAAATGTAGGATATTCTCGCTGTCTAGATCTCGCAACAGGGTTTTGGTTAACTAATGTGTTCGTCGGTGGCTTGTATGTAGTTGAAGCTAAAGTGGGTGATTTCCCGGAGGGATTATCACTATTGCACCTCGTCCTTGGAGTTGCGAGTTTCTTAGCAGCGTCTGTTGGTTTGATGCTTTTACAAATGAGTGAAGAAGGTGCGGAGGATGAATGAAAAGCCAGGCATTTTCACAATATACCTTCATCTAATGAAATTGAGAGTAGTGATCCTACTACAAATTACAGCAATTTGCGCGATTTTGGCTCATGATTTGATGGTAAGAAGTGAATCTATCAGTGGCGATAGAAGTTGGTTTGATACTCTTGAAGCATGTTTGGTCACGCTAGTTGGAGGGACACTAGCAGCAGGTGGTTCAAACGCAATCAATATGGTCTATGATAGGGATATTGACCCTGGAATGTCCCGAACTAGAACTAGGCCTATTCCAAATAGATGGATCTCTCCAAATCATGCCCTTGTATTTGGGATAATTCTAGCACTTGTTGGAAGTGCTGTGTTCATTCCGTATCATTGGAAAGCAGCCTTCTGGTCTTTATTTTCGGTTCTTTTCTATGTTATCATTTACACAATTTGGCTAAAAAGAAGAACACCTCAAAATATCGTGATTGGAGGAGTTGCTGGTTCTACTCCTCCTCTTATCGGATGGATTGTGGCCTCAGCAAGTACTATTCCTGATAACCTCAATCCAGTTGACCTAGGCTCACCAATACCGTGGATGCTGTTCTTCCTGATATTTGCGTGGACTCCTCCACACTTTTGGGCGCTTGCTCTCTACAGAAGTGGAGAGTATAAGAAAGTCGGAGTACCAATGATGCCTGATGTCAAAGGACCGGATAGGACTCTAAAAGAATCAAAATTTTACTGCATCTTATTATTACTAATTGGGTCAGTTCCTTGTTTCTGGCCGGGCTCAGGTTTACCTTTAGCATGGGCATTCATTGCAGGTTATCTAACACTTTGGTATTCAATTTCAGTTTGGAGGATTGATCCGAGGGAGGAACTTGATTCCAATGGTAGGATGCCTCTAGCGTTTGCTTCTTTTATGCGTTCTTTAGGGTATCTAGCATGGATGTTTATTGCCTTTGTTTACATTGTTGCAGTTCCAAATGAGCATATTTGGTATTATTCAGGTCTATTGTTAATAGCCATTCCATTAGTGAATGAGTTAGCAATAAGTTGGAAGAATGGCGCAGGAAAGAATCGCAAAGTCCTCAATTCTGAATAGATAATGGCGCGGCGAGGGGGATTCGAACCCCCGTGGGAGGACCCATCGGATTAGCAATCCGACGCAATGGCCAGGCTATGCGATCGCCGCAGGCATTCGGCCCACTTTGCTATTTGAGATAAAGCAGACGGTTGTAAATTTCAATTAAAGAAATCTTGGAAATCATCATCCAAGTTTCCTTGATTATTTGCACGCTTTGCAATTATTCTTCGTAATTTCTTTCTTTTTCTTAGAATTATAGGTAATCCAATGAAGTTAATCATTATAGTCAGTATCATTACAATTCCAGCAATTTGGAAATTTTCAATAGACATGTAGTCTTGTAAATCACCTAACCATTCAATGCCGTATGGGGGCTCTTCCGGTTCAGGTGGTTCAGGGACCGCATCCTGATTATATTCCCAAAATTCATCCCTAACATACACTCTCTCTACATTTTCTGAGGGGTATGAAATTATTGTCAATTCATTTCCTACTTCGTCAATAGGTGTCAAGACATAGTAATATGTCCTGTAAGGGGAAATCCCATCGGCTTGCAATCCTGTTTGTGTGAAATTAGCTTCCTCTCCGGGTATGTTTTGCATACCACTTACGATTGGTTCCAGATACTTTATGTCTATATCTGCAGGTTTTTGTTCAAAGCGATACAGATTCCAAGTCAAATTACCGCCAGGTTCATGTTCAGGCCATGTCCATGAAAGATTTACTTCGTAGCATTTATCCCAATCTAAGTAGACCTCATAACAAGAAGAATCATTTGTGAAAATCGTTGTACTTCTGAAATTAGAGACCTCTGCAATTGGGTCTATTGCATCACCGCAAGTAAGGCCAGGTTGTCCGTTATTAAGTGTGACTTTTCCACTCAAATAATCGGGGTCTCCAGCCCTATCGATTGGTATTAATACATATGATGAACAAATCCCAGTGGTAAGTTTTCTGTTGTCTGTCCAAGATGTTTCTTCTCCCGCAAGTTCAACAGAAAATGAGTCTCGTAAAAACCCGTTCCAAATGAACTCATTAGAGACTTCATCTGGGTCTGGGAAATATGTGGATGATGTTGAGGGGCTTGTAAGTCTGTAGATGTGCCAACCACCGAAATATGGGTTGTCCAAATCGCCAGTTGCATTCCAGTCTATTCTCATTTTTCCATCTGGTAGAAGAGTTATCTCTGGGTTTGACAAGTTTATATCTGGAGATGGCAATACGCCAGTAATTAGTAAATCCATATTCTCAAGAAGGTGAACTCTGACGGTGTGATTGTCAATTAATTGGAAATAATTACCACCAGTAAGTGGGTCCCAATCAGCCTGTTCATAATCAACTAATTGCCGTATAGCAATACTTTCCCTGGGTATATTATCTGGAATTATTTTCGATATATTTATGTCAAATTCCATCCATTCCATGCCTGCAGTAGGCTCTTCTGTCGTTGGAATTACGTCGACTGACATTCTAATTAGAGCCTCTAATCCTGTTCCTGCTCCGTAGTTTAAGCCTTGAATTGGATAATCATAATCAACAACTCCTGTAGCATGTGTTTTAGTGACAGCACTTCCCGAAAGCCAGTCGCCTGCAGCGATAAATGAATTATTGAAAACAGTGATAGAAGTAGTTGCAGTCTCTACATTGTTTAGTGAGTCACGAACTCTGACTGAGATATAATGGTCTCCAAGGCCTATTTCGGAAGCAGGACTGGTTAATTCTTGACCATAGCCAAGGTTGGATATACCTGAGTACCACCAAGAGAAATTAAGCGGTGAAGCAGCAACTGGAGAAATTCTTGCGTTGAGGGTAATATTGTCTGCTGTATTGTAAGTGCCAAGGAAGTTTGATTGGTCGATAATTGGATCTATATCTGAGATGACCACTTGTGTTTGCGCAGTTAGAGAATTATCTGCTGGCTTGGCATCCATTCCTTCATTCATTGCCTCGCTTATTGTTACTTTGAGTGATTTGTCTCCTAAACGGTTTAAATCAAAAATGCAGATGAAGAAATCGCCGGGTTTTATCTCAGTTGGTCTGCAGTCTTCGGTAGATTCTTCCTCACCTTGTAAATCTGAAACTGTAAATCTTACAAGCGGACTTGATACAGAATGGTTGCCAAGGTTGGATATTTTTGCTGAAACACTATCGTTACCATAATAGTAATCAGAAGACGAGGGTGCATACCTAGGATACATGGAGGTTACTTGTAAATCTACGGTGTCATCAAATGTTACATCAATTTCCTGCAAATCATTGAAACTGTTCATATCTCCTGATTCGGAACCATTTGATCCTATTATGCCGAAAATAAGAGAATAAGTACCTTCTTGGTCGAAGTTTAATGGCGGCAAATCTCTAGTAAACTGCGATGTTCCTAAATTTGGTAAATCGGAATATGTAATTGTGGAATTAGCTCTTTCAACACCAAGATTATCGATCAACTTCCAACCTATATCTGCTTCTAGATTACAACTGGGGCAAGAAGTTACAGTTCCTTGTAATTCCATTGTATAATCAGTATCAGTGTTGAGTATGGGTTCTCCTTGGTACACAGCGACGTCATCGAGTTGTGAAATTATGTTTTGTGGTTCAATAATGGCATCTACAAGATTTCTTTCAAGTGAAAAAGTGAACATCAAAATATCGTTATTATTATTGAAATCATTTTCAGTAAACCTATAAACCATTGTGAAAAGTCCTTCGTCTCCATTTGGAAAATACTTGTCACTCATTGTATGAACTGTCTCATCTCCGATTTGAAGAGATTCTATATAGCCATTACCAAATTCCTCTCTTTGATTGTAACAATCTATTTCACTCTGCACGCCTTCACAAACAAACCATTCAATTTCTCTTGGTTGTGAATTGAAATAGAATCCAGTATTGGTTACTTTTACTTCAAGTGTAACTGGATCCCATGAGGAATAATGTCCTCCAGAAATTGGAGATATAGATTCAGTTATTTCATAGTCTCCATTTACCGATGCGGACGCGCTCGGACTGAGCATAATTGCACCGAGTGACGATAGTACCAATATGCCAACTAAGGACAAACTCTTCTTGGAAGAGTGGTTATTGGATACAGCATACGCACTGGACATTATGTTATCCTACCGCCCGTGCTTCAAATAGCAATCGGTGAACTAAGTCTATTTTCGTCTAATTGTAGGCATTACAGTATAATCCAGCGACATGCTCATGACCATTCTTTACCTCCCCGCTAATATGCTGGGGGGTAGTTACAGCCGAAATACCGTCCAGAATGACGAGGATGCAGTAGTTGCAGTCGTCGAATTTTTGTCTGCATTTACCCTTTTCTTGATGATTCTGACGGCATTTATGTCTCTTGCTCAATTAGAACTTGGAAGTAATGACCCATATTCGGATTTAATCGACAGGTCTGCTGTTGATGGCCTTGATAGACTAACTAATGGAGAAGGATGGTTTGTTCCTTACAATGATGGAGTCAGAGACCAGACAAATTCTACTAAAGATTGGCATCAGATTCATGTTGTCAATCTATACGAGGGTGTTTTGCAACCAGGTATAGTTAGTAATGGAGTCCTTGACTTGGATAGAGTAGAGGCTCTAGCTAACGTTAGTATTGAGGCAATGACAGGAGGGCTTGGTTTATCAGATGACTTACAGGTCAGATTATTGATTCAAGTTGAAGAGTCCAACGATTCAAGTCGAATCGGTGAAGTTCTATTCGATGGCGGATCTGACCGTTCAACTGCAACCACTTCCTCTGTTGCAAGCAGGTCATTCATTAGTGGTAATGAGGTTATTTCGGTAAGCCTTGAGGTACATGATGGCGCCAAAGCCCCTAAGTTATTACGGATAACTGAGGTTTCACCGAGGCCTTCAGGTGGCTCACCAGAATGGATTGAGGTCCAAAATTACAACGGTTTTGCCCTTTCATTGAAAGGTTGGTCCTTTGAGAGGAGCGGAACTGAAGGCTCAAGCGATTATCTCTACAAAGATGGAGTGGTACCTGGTGGAGGACTTGTGCTATTCAGTGGCGACCCCGCATCTCAAGTCAAAGGCAATGCTAGTGTTGTATACGATTTAGGCTCGACAGGTTTCCTTGGTGTAGGCTCAATTAGTGGTTTAGATGATAATACGGGTAGGCTTAAACTGCTATTTGCAGAAGAGGACGAAGGGCAAGGCACTCAAGTTTGTAGGGTTGAATGGAATCCATCAACTGGAATCTTGCTTGATAACACTCTTGTCTGGAGTGGGGGGCCTCCAAATCAAGCATCATCGTGGAACCTTTCCAATTCGCCTACTCCGGGCGAAGTGTGATAGATTTTGGCGTATCGTTCATTTAGTTAGATTGATTCGGGTGTATGTTACCCATGCAGCCGGCAACAGTTTACACTCGCGACCGTTGCATTACGGGTATACATGGAATGGATGAAATTCTGAGGGGTGGAATCCCTTATGGTTCCACAGTTCTTGCTGCTGGAACTTGTGGTTCTGGAAAAACTACTCTCGGGATGGAATTCCTAGTTCGTGGCGCATTAGCGGGTGAAGCATGCGCTCACTTTACTGCTACTGAGCCAAGTGTTAAGTTGCTTGAAAACATTAGGCAATATGGTTTCTTTGACATGAATATGATAGACAGTGGTCTAATCAACGTATTCGACATGGATGTTTTGTATTCATGGCTTGGCTTAGACAAGTCAACTTTTGACTTGGAAGACGTTCACGCTTTAATCAAAGCAATTGTGGATATCGTGAACACAATTGGTGTAACAAGACTAGTAATTGACTCGGTTACAACTCTTTGTTACAAGATTAAAAGTGAACAGCTAATCAGAGATTTCTTGTTTACTTTAGGAAAGAAATTAGCAACACTAGGTTGCACAACAATTCTAATTGCTGAAATTACATCTGCAACCGAAAATGCTCACTGGTCTTCTTTCGGTGTAGAAGAAGCCATTGCAGATGGAATCATCGTAATGGGAGATGTAGAAAGGATGGGCCATTTATTGAGGTTCTTGCAAGTTGTAAAGATGAGAGGAACAGCACATAGCAGAGCCAAGCATGCTATTGAATTAACTCCTCTTGGAGTAATGCTAACACCAATGCTGAAATGGGGTGCTGTGAGTGACAAAACCAATCGATGGGGGTGATGTAAATGTATGAGTTAGACCAAAGAATTGCAGAACAACTTACTGAGGTAAGTCTGAACTCATCAATACAAGTTCGCTGTGGTAACTCAAATGCGTTCATGGTAACAGCCTCCACTATGATTCCACTCATGCAGATGTTCGAAATGGGTGGCGTTTACATTTGTGCTACACGAGGTGCGGTTGAAATTATTGAGGCCTTTGAGGCTATAGGGGTGGATGTGTCAAACATTGAATTCGTAGACTTAGTTTCATCAGGGATTCTTGGTGGCACAGAGGTGCCTTACAACAATATCACATTCGTGGATAGTCCTATCATGCTCGAAAGCGTTCTTCTTAGAACTCTTTACATTCTCAGGATTTCAAATAGTGAGAGAAACTTTGTTCTGATCGATTCTGTAAATGCGCTTGCAATTTACAATGAAGAGAGAATGTTAGCAGAGTATCTGCACACTTTCATCAACACCTTCCGCCAAAGAGAGGTCCTGTCTGTAATACTGAATATCCCAGACCAGGTTCCACCAACCGTATTATCAAATCTTGACCTGTATTGCACTGACCTGATAGACCGTGGACAGGTAGTCATTCACTGAGGAGCTGATTAGATGAGTAAGCAGATCAAATTCAGTCCCGATGACGAGGAATTCTTTGGTAGCGTAGGAAGTTTTGGCGTTCCTAAGTTCGATAATGCAATGAACGGAGGAGTACCTAGGGGATTCTTTGTAGTTGGCTTTACTGAGACTGGTTCCGGTTCAGAATTATTTGCAAAGCAATTGACCTCTCCCGCCGAAGAGCCGGACAACACTATTCTAATCTCTACAAACGAAAGTCAACTTGAAATTGCTAGAGTTTTCAAGAAGTACAACTGGCCGACAGATATCGGTGTAAGAACTCTCGGAGAAGAATACAACACTAAAGTTCTTGAAAAGGAACTGCTTGCAAGTCGCTATCGCCTTGAAGGATTCAAGTTGCCGGATATCCAGCGTCTTGCTCAAACTAGATTCGTTGACGATGACACACAAGATTTCCTAACCGAGATGACCAATGAAATTATGGCGATGGGTCCATACTTCCGTGCGGTTATCGATTCTCTTGATTTCTTTATGCAAAGAGAAGACCCAAGCCGTGTTGTTGCTATGCTAAGAATGATGCAAGCACACACTCAAATTCATAGAGGAATCTTGTTCGTAACTGTATCTAATGACACAATCACTCCAGCTATCAAGCAGGAAATGGCAGCGATTGCAGACATGGTTTGTGATTTCAAGGTTAGAACAATTGGTTCTGATTTCGAAACATCGATGATCGTATCTAAGTTCAGAAACGCTCCTGAAAACCTGTCCATTATGGTTTACAGAGTCACACCTGAAGAAGGAATTACTCCAGAAACTGTCGAGCGTATCGCTTGATACAAAGCAGGAATTTTTCCTCATTATAGGGTAGGCAATGTACTGGGGGACTGAACACCCATTGTCCTCCTCCATAATGTCTAGAGAGGTTTGAGAAAACCCTTGTGATACATCGGGAATGAACTGTCCTAGGCGATGACGGATATTATTGGCTTGAGTGGCCAATTGCTAGTGGTTCGTGGTATTACCGGGCACCAAGTGAGACAATCTGGAGTTATTTCGAAAAATAATTCGTGAACAAGCTCCTTTTGAATTGTTATCTATCCAGGTTTTTTGTAATTCATGTATCTTAATTCTAAAATCCATACATGCCTGTGATAAATCCTGTAATGAAAAAGGACAGAATGCAGAATGGGATTGATATTAGTACGCCTGTGGAGAAGCCCTTTGTCCCAAAGTCACCAACCATGAGCAGGTTAATCAAAAGAAGTAATCCAGGGGCAATAAAAGGTTGACACAATCGGATAAATAATTCACCACCGCTTTCAAAAAAGAACGTATCACAATCTCCACAAGCTGCTTTCCAGATAGTAATCGAGGTCAATAATCCCAGTAAGTATGTTGAAACAACTGAGGTGTGAAAACCAAAGAATAACCCTTTTTCATCGCTAGTATACAATCGATAACTTGCAATGATGATATACAAAATCCAAATTATACCTGCTAACTGCGTAAATATGCCAATTTCGGAATCATTCTGTTGGGCAGATATTGCAATAAAGGCAGGTATTCCAGCCACAAGTATCAGCATGATGTCTTGAGAATACTTAGTGATGTATGAAGCCACAACATTTTCCTCGCTCATGCTAAAAAAACTCCACATTTACAGGAATAAAAGTATTGCCGGTTTTTTGCTCTGCTAACCTAATATAGAGGTATCTTCCAAAGACACCTAAAATTCCTGTTGTTTGCATAGAATCGAATATAATTAAATGAAACCAAATCATCAAACATATAATGCGACGAATAAGAAGACTCCTCTTCGGCAATAAGGAAGAGGATGTAGGCGTCCTGAAAGATAAATACGGCTCATCTCCATCACAGTATATTGCATTGCCAAATGGAGTTAATATTCATGTTCGAGATGAGGGTGATCCTAAAGCACCTCCAATCGTCTTTGTTCATGGCCATACTGAAGATTTGCACACTTGGAACAAACTCGTGAATGAGTTAGTTTTGAACTACAGAGTAATCAGATTTGATTTACGCAGGCATGGCCTGACAGGTCCGGCACAAGATAACCAATACAAGATAGAGAATTATGTTACAGATTTGTCATTGTTAATTCAGCACCTTAAAATAGACAATTTTGTTCTAGTTGGGCACTCTATGGGAGGGCGAATATCACTGAAATACACTCTCGAAAACCCCGAGAAAGTCAACGGCCTAGTTCTACTGTGTTCTAGTGGCGCTCCACGCGAGGAAAAGACTTCACCGCCAATGGCACTTAGGCTGATGAAAAATCCACTTGGACGTGCCTTAATCAAACGACTTTGGTCTAGAAAGATGGCAAAAAACTCTCTCATGGACATGGTATTTGATGGGACTTTGATTACAGACGAAGAAATAGATAGAATGTGGGATTTTTCGAAATATCCGGGTAGCATGAATGCAATGTTTAGAGAATTTGCAGAAACATGGGAGGATTTCAACTCTGCAGAAATCGAGCAAGTCTCTACCAATACTCTGATAATTTGGGGAGAAGAAGATACAATTTGCCCGATTAGTATGGGTGAATGGTATGATTCTAAGTTGGCTAATTCTGTTATGATTAGGTTGCCAAATATTGGCCATATACCTCAGTTTGAATGCCCAGACAAATGTTTGGAAGAAATTTCGTCTTGGCTGGAAACTCTATCATGAAAATGGAATCACATTGTCAATACGCATGAACTTACTACAGTCCATGTTCATGGCTACACATTGGATGGAATGATTACTCGGGTTTGTTAGCTTTGAATCTGCTAGACATCCCGGGGAACAGAAGTCTTGCTTTCACATCCTTGAATCCAACCTCTTTCATCACCCCTTTGTAGTAGGAGTGTGTTCCATAATGTGTGTAGGTTCTTGCAAGCCATTTCCATGGATGGTTTGGGTCCTTGGTGACAATTCTAGCAACCCACTGCACGAATGTACCCATGTATATTCTACCGAACAAACCGTGTAGCCAATTCGCTTTTCCAGCGTCACAAATTACCAACTGGCCGCCAGGTTTGAGGACTCTGAATATTTCTTCCAAACCTTTCTTCTTATCTTTGAAGTCTCTGAAAGAGAACAAACAAAACACTCTGTCAAAGGTGTTGTCAGGAAGGGGTATTTCTTCTGCGATTGCCTCGACATAGTTCGCTTGTGATTCGCCCCTATCCTTTCTTGCCTTGTCTACGCGTTTTTTACACACCTTAAGCATCTCAGCGCTTGGATCTAAACAAGTTAAGTCCATACCAACAATGTCGACTGCAAAAGAACCAGGGCCGCAACCAACTTCGAGAACCTTCATGCCGGGTTTAGCATGTTTTCTGACATGCTTCCGCATCCCTTTGTCGAAACCAAGGGTCATGATTTTGTTCACTCTATCATACACAGGAATTGTTGCTTCAAGTTGCCTTTCTAATTCCGTCCATGCATCGTCATCGATACCTGCCGGGTCGAAGCCCCCAGTACTCGAGCGGTCGGACATGATTGCGGGGGTATTCGTTTGGGTTTTGACGGTTTGGTGGGATTGCTTTTGATTTTGGATTAGCATCTTGTGAGAAATTGACCACATTGGTTATCTACCGGTTGTAACTCGCCAGTCCCACCAAGGGTGTTTGTATGGGTATGGAGAGCGTACTTCAAAGCATAAAAGATGCTGAAGAATCTGCACTTGCAAAAATCGAAGCTTCGAAAGAAGAAGCAGCCAAGATTGTTGCAGATGCACGCAAAGAGGCCTCTGAAATCATCCAAGGTGCTCAGGATGGAGCAGTCAGTTCAACTGTATCAACTCTTGACTCTGCAAGAAATAAAGCAGGTAAGGAAGCAGAAGGTGTTCAGGCTGAGGGTGCAAAGGCTGTTGAAGGGATTCAAAGTTCTGCGAAAGACCGCAGAGATAAAGCAGTTAAGATCATAATCGATTCATTAATGTCCAACTGAGGTGAATTAAATGTTTAGCACAGTTCAAATGTCCCGTCTAATCATGGCGGGTCCAAGCAGCAACCTCGATGAAGTGTTGCGCTTGTGTGCTAACCTTGGTAATGTTCACATCAAGCCATATTCAGGAGACACGGAGGGCATAACAGTGGGTGTTCCTCATCCAGATGCAGACGAGATTTCAGCGACTCTCGCTAAGGTTCGTGCAGCGATTACGGTCCTAAAGTGCTCGAATAAATCAGGCCCTGTTAGCGCAAAAGCAGTCGCTAATGCATTGGACAACTCATTTGGAGAAAAGATAGATTCCATCACCGAAACAATAGCTGCTAAAGCAGATGCTACTGCTGAAATTTCTAAACTGCAAGAAAGAGTTGAAATCTTGACCAAGATATCACCTCTAGATATTCCTCTAGAATTGATGACAGAAATTTCTGCAATCGACGTTTATGTCGGTGAAACCAGTAAAGCCGGTAAAGCCAAGCAGGTATTTGGTGAATTGAAAAACAGAATCGAAATGCACGTTTCTTCAAACATAATTGCAGTCGCTTGCCAAGGTAAGGATGCTGCTGAAGTTCAGATGGCAATGCAAGAACTCGGTGCAAAATCAATCCAAATACCAAGTGGTAAAGGAAAGCCTGCTCAATTACTCAATGAGGCTCACAAAGCAATCGCAGAACACGAATCTACTGTTCAAACATGCGAGTCAAAAATGAATCATTGGAACCGGGAAAACGGTAGGATGCTTTTGGCTGTTCAAGAACATCTTGAAAGAGAGTCAGATATCCTAACTGGACACACTCTATGTGCAACAAGTTCTCACGCATTCGCTCTAGAGGCTTGGGTTCCATCCAGTGAAGCAGATTCTGCTCGAAGCGTTTTGTCTAAGGTATCTTCTCATTTGACGATTGAAGAATTTGTAGAAAGCCACGGCCATGGCCATGATGACCATCATCATGAGCCAGATTACCCGCCTGTGGAATACGATACAATCGCAGCAACCAAACACGCCACCATGATTACCAGTTTGGTAGGTAGGCCAAAATACGGTTCATTCGACCCAAGTAGCGTCATTGCCTTTACATTCCCGATATTCTACGGTCTTATTCTTGGCGATGCAGGTTACGGTCTCGTAATTATGCTTCTGGCGCTTCTACTCAAGTCGAAGATAGGGCATGACCCTACTGGGAAAATCGCTTCAAGAATTCTGATGAATATGGGTATTGCCACTTTCATCGTTGGAGTTTTGACTGCAGAAGCCTTTGGTTTCGTAATAGAGAAGTGGGATGCCTTTGTATGGTTGTATGAACCAATGTATGAGTCAACAAAGTACATTCTAGATGATACGGTATTTGTTGAATGGTTTGGTCTCTCACACACGTATCTGCCATTCCACCGTGCTGGTGGGGCACTAACAGATTACATTCTTCTATCGATATACCTAGGATGTGCCCATTTGTTGGTCGGATTCATTATCGGATTCTACAATGTGTTCAAGGCACATGGACCGATAGCAGCATTCTTCGAGAAAGGTTCCTGGATTCTAATCTTAGTAGGTGGCTCCGCACACATCTTAAGATTCCTAACCGATTCCAAATACGGCACTTTCGAGGGGTCGATTTGGTCTGGGATGGTAATCGTGGGCGTAATCTGCCTAATAGTAGGGTTAGCAGTTTACGAGAAGTTCGGTTGGCTCGGTGGTGCAATCATGGGTCCGATCGAGACCTTCGGTTTACTAGCTAACACCCTATCCTATCTGCGTATCATGGCTGTCGGAGTTGCCGGGGTCAAGATTGCTGAAATCGGTAACGAGATGGGATTCCACAGTATGGCAGATGCAATTTCCTCTAGTGATTTCATATCTGCGATCTTATTCTTTGTATTATGGATAGGTGTCCAAGTATTCGCTCTAGCTCTTGGATTGCTATCTCCAAGTATTCACGCTATCCGTCTGCACTTCGTTGAGTGGATGGGTAAGTTCCACGACGGTTCAGGTGAGGAATTCTCGCCACTAGGAGGCCGTCCCCTTCATGTAGAGGGTCACATATCATAGTCCAATTGGACAAAATAGGAGGTAAAAATATGAAGAAAAGAAGTAAGAAATTGAGCCTGAGACTACTACTGGTTCTCATGAGCATCACAATGATTGCACAAAGCGTTCTTGCGGTCAACACCACAGACGCTGGTGAATATGATGACTGGGGTAAGTACATGGGTGCAGGAATTGCATTGGGACTAGCAGCAATCGGTGCTGGCTACTCACAAGGTAACATTGGAAGCGCAGCTGTTGGTATGCTAGCAGAAGACGGTTCCAAGTTCGGACCTGCTCTAATTTTCACTGCTTTGCCAGAATCCATCGTTATTCTAGGCGCACTACCACTGTTCCTATGAGCAGAATTGTCTGAGGCCAAGAAATATCTTGGAATCGGATTTGAGGTGAAAGAATGACGTTAGACCAACTCGCAAAAGACATTTCTGCTTCAGCCGAAGCAGAAGCTAAGGCTACCATTGCGGCAGCCAAAGAAGAAGCGAAAACCATACTTGCTGAGGCAAATGAACGTGCGAACTCAATTAAGAGCGATGCATCGTTCAAGGCAAATAAGGAAGCAGACCAAATCGCAAAAGAGATGGTTGCATCCGCTCGCCAAGCCAATCAAAAAGATGTCCTAGTTGCTAAAAATGCTGAGTTAAAAGCCACATTGGCAAGTGCTTGTGCACAACTAGGCGATGCAAGTCTTGCTGGACGTGCAAGTCTCCTGAAGAGTCTTGTAAAGAAAGCGGGTACTATCAGCCAAGGAAAAATGGTTTTGCGCCCAACAAAAATCGACAGATCTGCCCTTACGGATGCCGCTAAGGATTACAAGATGGGTGAGGATGTAGATGGATTGGGTGGCTTCATACTAGAAGCCGAGGATGGAACACTCTCATTCGACTTGACTTTCGACACACTGTTGAAAGAAGCTTGGGTTGAACAGAGAGCAGCGGTTAATGAGACCCTATTTGGATGAATTAAGGAGTCGATTAAATGGCAATCTTCGGAAATAACACAGCTTACGTAGCCGCACGTGCAAAGTCACGTAAGTCCAACTTGATGGACAGAACAAGGCTACGTCAGTTAATCCAACAAACACCAGACCAATTAACAGTAGCAGTAGCAGATAATGGCTACAGGGCTGAGATTGACCTCTATGCTGGGCACTTCACAGGAGGAGACCTAGTCGAGGCAGCACTAACTCACAACCTGCAATCAGAATTGTCAAAAATACTGAATTTGTGTAATGGGAAAGTTAGAGGTATCGTAGAGATTTACACTAACAGATTCCAGTATCATAATGCAAAAGTTGTACTTCGTGCTGTTGAAAACGAGGTTGATGTCAAGAAAGTATCTCACTCTATTCTTCCAGAAGAGAGTGACATTAACATTCCTTGGCTTAAGATCATAGAAGAGTCAAACACAATTCGTGATGCTGTTGAACAAATGCGTCGCCTTCCATTCGGAAAGGCACTACTTGCATTGGGTGAGGAAGATGGATTACAAAAGTACGAAGATGAACTAGATCGACACTATTTCAAGAAATCCTTGGGATTGTTGCAAAGTGGTTCTCCAGATATTAGAATTCTAAAGAATCATCTTTGCTCAGAAATTGATCATCGCAACATAATAAACATACTCGAAGGACAGGCTTTCGGCCTTACTGGAGAGGAAATCACAGAGGCGCTCATCCCTGGTGGCCGCCTAATTTCGGAAAGGAACTTTTCTCAGGCTACTAGTGGCCGAGATGGTCTCCTTGATGTGCTACGCTTGTCGAATAAATTCGACTCCGATGGATTCCAAAATGTCATCTCTGAATCTGATGAAAAGAGAACGTTGGACCCCGTCATCACTTGGTTGCGTGAATTAGAGCACGCCCAAATGCAGCGTATGAGTTACCTCCATCCGATTTCTGCTTTGCCTGTAATACACTATGTTTCGGCAAAGATCCAAGAAATCGAGGATCTACGTTTCATTGTCAGAGGCCGAATGGCTGGATTGTCAACTGAAGTGTTGGAGGCTCACGTACTCTGAGGTGATATGAATGGAAATCGCAGTTGTAGGCAGTCCCGAGTTCACACTCGGATTCCAATTGGCAGGTATTAGCACATTATACAATCCTGAAGGCGAGGATGAGACATCCAAAGTCTTCAGAGATCTACTTACAACAAAGGGCGTGGGAATTGTGGTCGTCGACTCCGCAGTTCTGTCAGCCCTCCCAGAGCGTCTTCGTGACAGACTCTCGGAAAGTGTAACCCCTACAGTACTAGGAATTGGTACAGAAGAGGACACAACCCTTCGCGAAACAATTCGCAAGGCGATAGGAGTTGATTTGTGGAAGTGATTCCAACCAAATCCAAGGAGGAAGAGGAAATGAGCAATGAAGGAGTAATTTACCGAATTTCTGGACCGGTTGTAACAGCGACTGGAATGGAAGCGGGAATGTATGATGTGGTTCGTGTAGGACACGAAGGTCTCATGGGAGAGGTCATCGAATTACACGGCGATAAAGCAGTTATTCAGGTGTACGAAGATACGAGTGGTATTCGCCCAGGCGAACCAGTATTGAACACACGTGAAACACTATCTGTCGCACTAGGACCTGGACTGTTAACCCAAATTTACGATGGTATTCAGCGACCACTGGCTACATTGGAAGAAGTAATGGGTGTATTCATCACAAGAGGTGTTGATGCAGACGGATTCGATATGGAAAAGAAGTGGAAGTTTGAAGCTACAGTTTCCAAGGGCGATGAAGTGGTAAGTGGACAAGTAATCGGTACAGTTCAAGAAACCGAAACAATCGTTCACAAGATTATGGTTCCACCTGGAAAGGGTGGAGTCGTAAAGGCAATCTCTTCTGGAGAATATAACGTAACTGAAGACGTTTGCACTCTAGAAGACGGCACAACAATGCAGATGATGCAGAAATGGCCGGTAAGAACTCCTCGTCCTTACCAGCAGAAGTATGCACCTGATACACCACTAATTACCGGTATGCGCATTCTTGACTTCCTCTTCCCTCTAGCTAAGGGTGGTGCAGCAGGTATTCCAGGACCATTCGGTTCAGGAAAGACAGTTACTCAGCAATCACTAGCGAAGTACTCCGACGCACAGATTGTTGTTTACATCGGTTGTGGAGAGCGTGGAAACGAAATGACAGAAGTTCTTGACGAATTCCCTCACCTAATCGATCCAAACACCGGAAAGCCTCTGATGAACAGAACGGTCATGATTGCAAACACATCCAACATGCCTGTAGCTGCTCGTGAGGCTTCTGTATATACTGGAATTACTATTGCGGAATACTTCCGTGACATGGGATACGACGTTGCTTTGATGGCGGATTCAACAAGTCGCTGGGCTGAAGCAATGCGTGAAATTTCATCTCGCCTAGAAGAGATGCCTGGTGAAGAAGGATACCCTGCTTACCTATCAAGCAGGATTGCAGAGTTCTACGAGCGTGCTGGACGTGTTCAGACCCTAAACGGCGACGATGGTTCAGTTACGGTTATTGGAGCGGTATCACCACCCGGTGGTGACATCTCTGAACCTGTATCTCAAGGAACTCTTCGTATCGTTAAGGTATTCTGGGGACTTGATGCAGGATTGGCTCGTCAGAGACACTTCCCTGCGATTAACTGGCTGTCTTCATACAGCCTTTACCCACCATCACTTGACCAGTGGTTCCGTGACAATATTGGACAGGATTACCCTGAAATCAGAACTGCGATCAGCAGTTTGCTTCAGGTCGAGGCTGAACTACAAGAGATTGTGCAGTTGGTCGGTTCTGACGCTTTGCCAGTAGACCAACAATTGACACTTGAAGTTGCACGTATGATTCGTGAATACTTCCTACAGCAGAATGGTTTCCATGAAGTTGACGCTTTCTGTGCAGTTGACCTACATTACAAGATGGCTAAGGCTATCTTGACGTTCCAGGAATCTGCAAAGAGCGCAATGGCAGCTGGTGCAGAACTACAAGATGTAGTGAATGTTCCTGCAAGGACTGAGTTGATGCGTGGTCGTTTCGAAGCATCTTACGCAGATGACATCGATGGACTTGTTAACAAAATGAATGATGAAATCGCAGCAGCGATCGAGGAGAACTAGGAGGAATAGAAATGTCTGGAAAGGAATATCGAACAATCACTGATGTCAAGGGACCTCTGGTTTTCTTGAACAAGACTGAACCTGTAGCATTTGGTGAAATCGTACAATTAAGAATGAGCGATGGCTCAATGAAGAATGGACAGGTATTGGATACCTCTGATGAACTTGTAATCGTTCAGGTTTTCGAAGGGACAGCCGGTGTTAACCTAAACACAGGTGTAAAATTCATGGGTGACGTGTTTAAGTTACCAGTTTCTGATGACTTAATCGGCCGTATTCTAGACGGTGCAGGACGCCCACGTGATGATGGACCTGACATCGTAGCCGAAGAAAATGCTGACATCATTGGAGCTGCTATCAACCCATACTCTCGTCAGAGCCCTCACGATTTCATTCAAACTGGAATCAGTGCAATCGATTGCTGTACAACTCTTGTCCGTGGACAAAAGTTGCCAATTTTCTCAGCATCTGGTTTGCCACACAACGACATTGCTCTGCAAATTGCTCGTCAAGCAAAACTAAAGGATTCTGACCAAGAATTCATTGTAGTATTCTGTGCAATGGGTATCACTTCTGAAGAATACAACTTCTTCCGTAGTGATTTAGAGCGAACTGGAGCGTTAGAAAAAGCGGTACTGTTCGTTAATCTTGCAGACGACCCAGCGGTTGAGAGAATCATTACTCCACGTCTGGCTTTGACAGCTGCAGAATACCTTGCTTTCGAAAAGGACTACCACGTTCTGGTTATTTATACTGACATGACCAACTACTGTGACGCACTTCGTCAAATCGGTGCTGCTCGTGAAGAAGTACCTGGACGCCGTGGTTACCCTGGTTACATGTACACTGACCTTGCTATGCTATACGAGCGTGCTGGAATTATCAAGGGCAAGATGGGAAGTATTACTCAGTTCCCAATTCTAACAATGCCTGGTGACGATATTACCCACCCAATTCCTGACCTTTCAGGATATATTACTGAAGGACAGATTGTTATCTCCCGTGAATTACACCAGGCTGGTATCTATCCGCCGATCAATGTATTACCATCATTATCTCGTTTGATGGGTTCATGTATTGGTGCTAAGACTACCCGTGAAGATCACAAGTCCGTATCTGACCAGATGTATGCTGCATACGCACAAGGTCGTGAACTACGTGGACTTGTAGCAATTGTCGGTGAAGATGCACTTAACGAGCGTGACAAGCAATTGCTTGACTTCTCTGGTGTATTCGAAGATAAGTTCTTGCGCCAATCCCGTGACGAAGACCGTTCTATAGACGAAACTCTCGACCTATGTTGGACTTTGATGTCAGATATTGAAACCAAGTACCTAGTCCGTCTAGACCAAAAGTGGATCGAAAAGTATCACCCTGATAACAGGGAGTGAACTGATTTACTTGGAGATAAAAGGAGGTGAAATCACATGGCATTGGACATAACCCCAACACGAAGTGAATTGATTAACCTCAAGCGTCGTATCAAGCAGACAAAGAATGGTTACAAACTACTCAAGATGAAGAGAGATGGTTTGTTCCATGAATTCAGAACACTTCTTTCTGATATGATTAAAGCAAAGAGAGAACTTACAGAGTCTTACGTTTTGGCAAAATCTAGAATTGATTTGGCTAACTCTATCGAAGGTGGTTTGAAGGTGCGTTCTGCTGCAATCGCTAACTCAGCATCTCCTGAGGTCGAAGTAGAACGAAGAAACATCATGGGTGTTGTCGTTCCGTCCGTTTCAGGAACCAACTTGAAGCAAGCCTTCGGTGAAAGGTCGATTGGATTCACAGGTTCATCGCCGTATATCGATGAAGCTGCAGATTCTTTTGGTAATCTGATAGAGAGAATGGTCAAAGCTGCTGAAATGGAAGCAACACTGAAGAGATTACTCGCAGAAATCGAAGCAACAAAGCGACGTGTAAACGCTCTTGAGTTCAAGGTTATACCTGAATTAGAAGAGGCAAGAGTATTCATTCAATTGAGGCTAGAAGAAATGGAAAGGGAAGAAACATTCCGTCTTAAGCGATTCAAGAATAAGTGAATTGCACCCGATTCATTCATTGAGGACGGATGTGCCCCAGCCAACGTTGGGAGGCTTGACTTATGTCTGAAGAAGAGTTGATTCACGCTCACAAGGATTCTTGGAGTCGTCGTGAATTGATGCATAAAATCCTCTCAAGGCATTGTCACGTTCTCGAAGACATTGGTGGAAGGGTTCCTACATATCTTGTTAGTGAAAAGCAAGATGAAAACATGCATGAGGCTTTGATTGACATAAACCAACATCTCAGTAAATTAGGTTACAGTGCCCGATTATACCCAGATGAACCTTGGATTCTCCAACTCATTCCAGACCCAACACGACAGTGGCCATCACCGAGATTTGTTGCCTCAATGTGGATTTTATCACTGCTTACAACTCTGTTAGCCGGTGAAATGTGGATAGATGGAGTTAGGCCAGAAGACGGATGGTTTGTCTCAAATATTACTCTAGATGCATTTATTGGTTATACTCTGCCATTGTTCAGTGCTCTGATAATTGCTTCTTTCGTGCAAAAGAAAATTGCAGCACAGAAAGGAGTTCATTTGCCTCATCTGTTTCCAATACCTGGTCCGGCAATGGTCTGGTGGCCGTTCGGAATACTCGGATTTGCATCCCTTCCTAGAAGCGATGCAAGATTGTGGCCAGATAGATCTTCATTGGGTGTTAGCGCTCTTTCAGCACCACTCGTAATGATTCTTATGGGGATGTCATTCATTCTAATTGGATTGAATCTAACTCCTGATGTTGTACCTCTATTATCCGCTCCTTTGGCTGTTGAATTACCTCTAATCATACAACTCATTGGGTTGAGTATGGAAGGGGAAACCGCTTTGTTGCTAAAGACATCATGGGCTCACCCTTTTACTAGAGTAGGGATGACTCTCACTTTCTTGGGCTGGGTCTCTTTACTCCCAATCCCAACATTCCCTGGAGGAAGGATTCTTATTGCTCGAATGGGGATACCGGAAGCACGTTCGGGTTCAACCCAAGTAATGCTACTGTTGGTTGTGTTACTGTTTGCATTCCTTTTTGGTGCATTTGCTGGATGGAATATATGGGTGCCAATCGTTGCATTAATCGCTTCTTTATTGATTACCAAAGGTAGTGATCCTAGATTACCAATAGTGTTGGATGATTTCAAAGGACTCTCTGAAGTTGATCACAGAAGACTTGGTATGATTCTATTCCTATCGTTCATGCTGGCATTACCTTCACAAATTCCATTTTACGAAGACGAATATTGGGAAGATGAACTCACTTGGGAAATAAGTGACGACAAATTGTCAATCAATGAGGGATGGTTCAACTATTCACTTACTGTAAGCAACCCCTCACTAATAACACAGGATTGGGAAATAACCTATCTGGGGGGGCTTTATGGCAACTCAAAATTATCAGAAATAGATTGTAAATCTGGAGAATTGAAATCTGAAAATACCTGTGCGGGAGAAATAGAACCATTAGATGAAATTGATATTGAATTTAATTTTGAATGGAATGAGTTATGGGAAACCTCAGCTATCGATATCTCTTGGCTAATCGATGATCAAATCATTTCTAGCAATCTTCGACCCAGCCACTCAAAATATCCGATTGGTGCGTGGCAGTTTAATGGCGATTTGGATGATCCGGAATCCTGTATCGCAGTGAAATCCAAATCACAACAAGTGAATGTATCTGGTGAAACGAATTTCGCTATATGGGACAACCTAAACCCAGATGGAAATGTCACAATAAGCGAAGAATCTCAAATCTGTCTCAAGTCTTTGTCCGGTGATGATATGGCTTGGATTGCAGATATGGATTTCAATATTGATAATGTCACATTCAGAGCAGATTATTATTCTGAAAATATAGTTGCAATTTCTGAGGATGGAATTGTATTGAGTGAAGAAGAACTTTTGTTCAGTCAGTCGATATTGGCATTGAATCACGATGGTGACTGTTTAGATTTAGGAAATCCTTCACCTCCATTATTTTCACAGAATGGAACCCGAACATGGAATATGTCAATCTTGCCAGTGGCATTGAACAAATTAGTGGGGACAAATGAATCAATTGTACTGTATGCTGAGGAAAATTCGAACATAACAGATTGTAAATCAGTCTATAATCCAGAGAAGTATACTGTAGCCTATGGTCCATCACTAATTTTGGGAAAAGATGAAAATAGAACACAAGATTGGATTGGTTCAGTAGTCTTTGTTGACAACTTATTGTTTATTGAAAACCCAGGTGGCAATGATGTTCCACTCAACATAGAGTTTGATGGAAATGGCCCTCAATGGAACGTTTCAAACAATATAATTCTAGAAGCAGGGCAATTGACCAATGTTTCAGCGGTAGCACCTCTCTCTGGTCAATCTTATTCCTGGCTAGAATTAGATGATGGTGAGGTAATTCTTCATCTTGTAAATCACGAGGTATAATCATGAGAATTGCAGTATTAGGGGCCGGTTCAATCGGCTGTTTAATCGCTGCTAAATTGGTGGAATCAGGCCATGATGTACTAGTTCATGCTAGAGGTGAACATGGAGCGATATTGGCGGTTTCTGGCTTGAAGATTACTGGAGAATGGGATTACAATGTAGGGCCAAATGAATGGACGGTAAGTCTAGATGAAGCAGGGATACATGAATCTCTAAGGAAATCATTTGATCAAGCAATAATAACTTGCAAAGCAAAAGATACCGCAAAACTCTGTGAAATTGGAATAGAACTTACTGACGGTCCAGTTCTATCTTTACAAAACGGACTTGGCAATCATGAGATTCTGCAAAAATACGTCTTTGAAAATTCGGCAGTCGGTGTGACCACCAATGCAGTAAAGCGAATCGGACCTGGTGAAATAGAATGGGTTGGCAAAGGGAATTTACGTCTTGGTGGGCCAAAAGGTGAAGATTTTGTTGCATCACTTGAATCTCTGAATGCAGAATACAGCGAAGATCTCTCTTCCATACTTTGGATGAAATTGTTAATCAATGTTGCAATTAATCCTTTAGCAGCTATTTGCGGAGTAAAAAATGGCGAATTGAGTTATGAGCCATTATTGTCACAGGCCGAATCTGTGATGTTAGAAGCCGCAGAAGTAGGAAGATTACTTGGAATAAATCTGCCCGATGAACAAGAACTGCTCCAAAATTTACACTCAGTATTAGAGTTAACATATGAAAATGAATGCTCTATGTTGGCTGATGTTAAAGCCGGTAAAGAAACCGAAATTGATGCTTTGTGCGGACAAGTTGTGTCTCGAGGAGAAAATCTAGGCATTCCAACTCCGTTAAACTCGATGCTATTGTCGCAGATAAAATCTATCAAATGAGGTCTTTGTTCCAGTGCAGTCCTCTGTTTTCATGCCTGTTTAATGCATCATCAGTAATGTGAGATGCTACCAAAATTAGGTTTCTCAACTCAACTAACTCTCTAGTAGGAATGCTTCTTTGCCAGATTAGGTTTACTTCATTTGAAAGTAAAGCCAGCATTCTTTTTGCTCTTTCCAACCGACTAAAACTCCTAACTATTCCTACGTCGTCGGTCATAGTTTTCCTCAATGTTTCTAAATCTCTTACAAGCGGTGCGTGTTCTTCTAGTTCTTGCATGCCCTCAGCACGCCATTCTGGAACAGATTCTAGATTATTGATTGGATTGTTAATGAAATGCTCTGAAGCTTTGTTTGCAAAAACGACGGCTTCCAATAGGCTATTCGATGCTAGTCTATTTGCTCCGTGCATGCCTGTGCATGCAACCTCTCCTATTCCATATAGCCCAGGCATCGAATTTCCATCTTCCATTAACACTTTTCCGTGAATATCTACGCTCAATCCGCCGACCATATAATGTGCTGCAGGAGCAACTGGCAGAGGGTCTCTTCCAAGAGAGAGTCCGAGTTTATTCAACCTACCTTCGATAGTTGGGAAATGTTCGTGCAGTTTCTCATGTTTGAGATGGTCGGTGATTAACCATACATTGTCGTCTCCAGTTATCTTCATTTTTTGGTCGCATGCCCGAGCTACAATATCTCTTGTTGCAAGACTTCCGTCTTCGGAGAAATCGAGTGTAAAAGAGAATGAATCAGGACTTGAATCAGCCATTCTATATTTTTCTAGTCCGGTGGAATCTAACAGAATTCCGCCTTCTCCTCTAAGTGCTTCAGTTATCAAAAATGGTTTCTTATTTTGAGCCATTAATGCGGTCGGATGGAATTGGAAAAATGCCATATCTTTGCTTGATGCACCTGCTCGAACCGCCATTGCCAATCCGTCACCAGTAGCAACAGATGGGTTTGTGGTTCGCTCCCACAATTGGCCGCATCCTCCTGTTGCAATAAGAACCGCATCTGCTGAAATTGCTTCCATGTTTCCGCTATCAAGGCATAAGCACCAGATTCCTTTGATCCCCTTCTTTGGGTTGCCGTGTTCTCTTTGAATCAAATCAACACCCAGGGTGTGAGGTCGCATTGTGATTCTTTTGCTGTTTGAAATCGCCTCTGTTAATGCCCTTTCAATTTCAGCTCCAGTGGCATCTTTTGCGTGTAAAATTCTACGGGCAGTATGTCCGCCTTCTTTGACAAAATGAAATCCATCGCCTTCTTTTTCAAATTCTACTCCAACATCGAGTAAATCTCTGATTCTATCTCCGGCTTCTTCAACAACCAATCGCACAACTGCTTCATCACACATTCCGTCTCCACAGGCCAATGTATCTGCAATATGTGCTTCCTTTCCTTCGCCATCGGTTTTGTCGAGAATGCCAGCAATGCCTCCCTGAGCCCAATTAGTAGAGGAGTCCTTTGGCCTTTGTTTGGTAATGATTACAACATCGTGGCCAGCATTATCTAGGCGTAACGCAGCGAATAGTCCAGCTATTCCACTGCCTATGACCACGACACGCGACATTGTCCTCGAATAGGCCTAGAGCCTCCTACATTCAAATGTGACTCATAGATATGTGCGACATCAATAAGGTGTTTGTCCTCTAGGGTTAAGGCATGGGGCTCAAGAAGAAGTTGGCTGCTTTGGTTGGCCTAGTTCTCATTGCTGTCTCAGTGGCTAATGTCGAGTTAGGGGCTTTGATGGGCCTTGAACCTCCACAAAAATTGATTTTGGCACGGATGGCAGATCCTGGTTGTAATTCTGATGAAATTCAGAAGGATTTAGATTCTGGAGATGCAAATGCGTGCGTAACTAATCCGGGCGTTTGGGATGCTCCGGACCTTTTACTGCTTGGAGAGGGCATCCTCTTGTTTTTGGCTTCATTTATGCGCTGGCCAAGAAAGGGGCGATGGGCAGTTCGTATCCGGAAAATAGCGGTAGTAGCGGGATTCCTTCTTTGTGGAGTCGCCTTGGCGGATAGGTTTGACCAACTTCCAGGAACTTCCTCAGAGGACCTGGCTGCTCTTCTTCCATTCCCTGCACCGGGTATAGCCGTTCAAATTGGATTGTTTGCGATAGGAATTTTCCTGATTCGGGGTCCTAAGTATAAGATCCAGTTTGATAATGAAAAGAAGAACAAGCGAGAAAGGAACTACTCGCATCAAGAACTTGATTTTGCTTACCAAAGGGGTGGAGATTTGGGCTCATTATCCAAGTCTGGAAAATTGAAAGGCGTAGCAAAATACAAGACTGTAGGTGATTTATGGGGCCACCAAGGGTTGTCTGTTTACGAAGATGCCTTTGAAGGTGGCATGAGAGATAATTTTGCGTCAGGCACTGGAAGAACTTGTCACTTGTGTAATGGTGAAGGTTGTGCTGGTTGTTCTTACAGCGGAGTTTTCTCCTGAGTGGACTACTACGGCAAAATTTGCACTGTCCAAGAATAGGCCTCTCGCGAGCGCGAGACTCGTAACCTTCAAAACCCCCCTTGCATCCTTTGGGATTTAACGTCAAGGTTTCAGTACTTTGATTGTGAGGGAAAGGGATGTATCTAAAATCACTTGAGGTTGAGAATTTTAAATCTTTCAAGGGAGAGGCTGTAATCCCATTTGATCGTGGATTTACGGCAATAACAGGGCCCAATGGTTCTGGAAAATCCAACTGTGGGGATGCGGTTCAGTTTGTATTAGGGGCACGTTCAGCAAAGGTGCTACGTGCTCAAAACTCAAAAGATCTAATTTTTAATGGCGGTAAATCAAACCGTCCCGCAAGAAATGCGAAAGTGACCTTAGTCTTCGCTAACCCTACATTGACAAACGGAAGAAGGCGTCTACCTTTAGATACTGATGAAGTCAGAATGACTAGGGAGGTAAGGTTGACAAAATCCGACAATACAGTTTCAACATACCTCCTAAACGGGGAAGAAAGTAATCAGAAAGCATTCCATCGAATTCTAGGTCAAGCGAACGCAAGACCTGACGGATACAACATTGTTCTGCAAGGAGACGTGACTAGATTGTCTAGCATGACTCCTATGGAAAGAAGAAAGGTGTTAGATTCGGTGGCTGGAGTTACATCTTACGATGATGAAATTCGTAAAGCAGAGCGCCAAAAAGGACAAGTCGAGGACTATATCGAAAGGATTTCTTTGGTAGAAAGCGAACAAAAAGACCAATTGAAAAAATTGGAGAAAGAAAAGGCGGTTGCAGAGAGAGCTAGAGAGACCAAGGAAGAGTTTGATGCAGCACATGTTACATTACAACAATCTCGCCATCATACTGCAAAAGCCGAAATCTCCCACCATGGGGATGAAAGAAATCGTTACCTTGCTGAAGCAGCGGATCTTGAATCTCAAGTAAAAGCGGCTGAGGTTGTCCTTCTCGATTTGGATGATAGAATTGGCGAACTACAATCGCAAATTTCAGAGGCGATGGGTGGAGATAAGAGTGGATTAAACAAGCAAATTGGAGATTTGCAAGTTTCTCTCGCTTTGAAACGTGACCACATCGATGAAGCGGAATCAGCTGATGCTGAAGCCAAACAACAACTGGAAGAACTTGAAGAAATGATTTCAGGGGCTAAGGATGATTTGTCGGAACATGAATCGAGCCTACTTGCTGCAAAGGAAGCATTAGCTGCTAGCAAGAAAGCATTTTCAGAAACAGAGGCCATCGAAAATGAAATACGCCAATCACTAGAAAATTCAGGTGCAGCAAATGCAGCACTTTCACGAGCATTATCAGAGGCAAATGAACGATTAGAATCCTGCAGAGAATCTGTAAGCCATGCAAAAATCGATGTAGAAAAAGTCGCAAATCAAGCAGACTTAGTTGCTGAACAACTTTCAGCAGCAGAAGAGGCTGTAGATGATGCTAAACTTGCATACGACGACCTCCAGTTGCAAGTTGAGGAACTTGGGGAATCTGATCCAGATACAGATAGGACAGCATTAGCAGAGGATTTGCGTAAAGCACAGTCTGCTGAGAAGAAATTAATTGAAAATGCAACAGCAGTAAATAATCGCCTTCAAGATGCTGAAAGAAAACTTTCTGCAGCCCGCACCGAGTTAGATAAGCGGTCAGGGAGTAATGGAATGGCTCCTGGTGCTGCAGCAGTAATGGCTGCAAGAGACAGAGGTGAACTGAAAGGCATAATTGGAACAATCTCCGAACTTTGTGCCCCAAAAGACCCTGCACATGCAGATGCCCTTGCTACCGCTGTGGGCGGAGGGATGAACTCAGTAGTTGTCGAAAACGATCAAATGGCTGCAGAGGCTATGGCTTTACTAAAGAGTAGGAACCTTGGTCGAGCAACATTCCTTCCACTCAACAAAATGCAAGCAAATCGTCCATCAGGTAAGGCAGCGATGTCAGCAAACAAGCCAGGAGTGCTAGGATTTGCTCACGAGTTGCTTGATTATGATCCAAGAATTGCTACAGCAGTAGCATATGCTCTGAGAAATACCCTTGTCGTAGACAATATTGGGACCGCTCGCAGGTTAATGGGTGGCGTTAGACTAGTAACTCTTGGCGGAGAGATAACCGAGCCTGGCGGTGCAATGATAGGTGGTAGCAAGCAGAGGATGAAGACAGGATTTGGCGGCAAGATACACGGCGCAAGTGAAGTTGAGAAACTTGTAGGCGAAGTCCAAAGGCTGTCGGTGATGGCAGAAACAGTTTCTGCAGCACTAAATCAGGCCAGAACAAAACAAAATGAAATTCGTGGTAAAATCAACTCTCTGGCAGAAGATGATCGTTCAATTAAGGTAGGGACTTTGAAGGCCGAAATTGAAATTGCATCCAAGGAATTGACAAAAGCGAAGGGTGCTGCAAGCGAATTACAAAGACGTCTTGCAAACTTAGAATCGGAACATGTAGGAAAAGTCCAGATGCTAGAGAACGCCAAAGCGAGTTTGATTCAAGCCGAAAGTGATCGTGAGCAAGCGGAAACTGAAGTGAGCAACGCTAGCCCAGATGGAATAAGACAAAGATTGCTGGAAGCACAATCGATGAGATTGGAAGCAGAAGGTGCGGCAAATAAGGCTCAAGTCACCCTTGACAGTGGAAAAGAAAAGGGTGATTTACTCGCTGACAGACTTGACTCTTTGACTTCTAGAGCAGATGAAATCCAAGCAGACATGGCAGGTAGAGAGAAATCTATGAAACAGTGGAAATCCTCTATAGAAGAAGAATCTGTTCTACTGAAGCAAAAAGAAGAGGAGCGCTCATCACTTCTTGAAGAGCATGAAGGACTCGACAACGAAAGAAAGGAATTGGTGGAGGAAAGGGCAGAGGTAAAGGCTAATGCAAATCAAAAAGCAACCTCTGCAATCAATTGTCGCTCGATGGCAGAAGATATTGCGAATAGTTTAGCTCTTAGAGAGCAGAACTTGGCCGATCTGCTAGTTGAGATGGCAGCGGAATCAATTGCTGTTGCCGATGATGATGCTGACTTGCCTAACGTAGGAGACGCACAGAAAGCAGTCAACAATCTGAGGAGAAAACTGGACAAGTTTGGTGATTTCAATATGTTAGCCATCGAGCAGTATGATGCTTGTAAGGCAAGGTTGGATGAAATGAAAGATGATTTCAAGACACTTCAGCAGAGAAGAAAGCAACTTATTGACATCACTGACAAACTCGAAAGCCAAAGGAAAACCAGGTTACTTTCAACCCTCAAGGAAGTTAACAAGAATTTCAAAACAGTCTACAATAGGCTTTCCAATGGTGGACGTGGAGAACTATTCCTTGAGAATCCAGATGAGCCATTCAAGGGAGGTTTGGACATGTGGGCTCAGCCTAGAGGTAAGTCGAACAAGTCTAGGTTACAGGGATTATCTGGTGGTGAGAAGTCAATGGCTTCTTTGTCACTTATCTTTGCAATACAAGACCACGATCCAAGTCCATTCTACTATTTCGATGAAGTTGACCAAAATCTGGATGTTCCAAACTCTAAACTAATCGCTACAGAATGTCGAAACAGAAGTGAAGCAGCTCAGTTCATCATGGTGACCTTACGTAAGGTTTCACTTGAGTTGGCAGACCATCATATTGGCATTACTCACGGTGGAGATGGATGTTCACGAAGAATTGTAGATTTCGATAGAGAGCGAGCCATTGAACTTGGTGCTGAAGCAGAAAAGGAAGCAAGTAATGCAGCAGAAAAGAATCATTCAAGGATTGAGGAAGCTAGAATTATTGCAAAAGAGATGCCAGAAGTTCCAGATGCACTCCCTGCTCCTAAGAGTCTAGGAGGATTACTCAAGCATATGGATTCTGAAGAACAAGAGTCTGAAGCGACAGGATTTGAGAGCCTATCCGAGAGGGCAGAAGACATGTCTGAAGAAATCGAAGAGAGGCAGAAGATTGTCTCGCAGTTGCTGGCTGAAAAGGATAACGAGGATTCTACGGTTGAAACAGAGGAGCAAAAGGAGGTCTGAATATGCAACAGGCTGCACTTGACGATTGGTTTCTGCGTCAAGACATTCTTGACCAGTTAATGAGTCAAGAAGAGGATGCTAGCGAAGCAGAGCGTTATGCTGATAGAATTATGCGAATCGCTCAAGAGGACAGTGCAGAGCATCAGGTCTTGAATGACCCGTTTGACAGGTCTGTCGCACTAGTCTTATCTTTGGTCAAGGAAGAGGGAATGGATCCATGGAATATCGATCTTTCAGCATTCCTTAAACTGTTTACTCAAAGGGTAAGAAAAGAGGCATCTGGCCTTGATCTACCTGCTTGTGGACGTCTAATTCGTATGTCTTGGGAAGTATTGACTCAACAGGCATCAACTCTATTTGACAGGGTAATTGCAATGGATATAGAAGAAGAGGAAGATTTCTTTGACTTTGGTTGGGAATCAGAATACGATGATGAAGAATTTATCTTCACAACCACAATTTTAGAAGGTAATGCTGACCAACATTTACCAGCATTCTTCGGTGAAAGAATGAGGCGTGATGAAGGAAGGCCATCCACTTTGGGAGAATTGTTATCTGCATTGAAGGACGCATGTGATGAGGCAGAACTGCTCAAAGCGAAAGAAGAGTACAGGAAAGAACATGCTCAAGAATTGAAGAATATGTTGGATAATGTCGGCTCAAGAATGCACAACGAAGACATGGAGGGTGATATCCGTAGATGCTGGGCAGCAATGCGGAAAGTTACCTCAACAAAAGGAGAATCAAAGGTTCCTGTTGCTGAAGTTACAATTGAATTAGAGAAAATTTTACTCGAAACCTTCGGAGAGATTCCGGAAGGTTATGAAATTGAATCGAAAATAACCTCTTTTGTTTCAGGGTTATTCCTAACACATCGTGGCTATGCATGGATTAGCCAGGATGGCCCTGAGGATCCTATAATGCTCGAAGATAGGTGGCCAAATGTCGAGACATTTGATGAAGCGACTGAATTAGCTGAGAAACTGATTGCAGATGACTATGAATCGATGAAGAGTGGTGAAACAGAATCTATGCGCCATGCTGCAAGGTTAGCAGAAAGGGCCCAGGCAGCACTCGAGGAAGAAAAAGAAAGGTTAAAGCAAGAAGAAATGGCAAAAATTGCTGCCGAGTCTGAATCAGAGGATCCTGAAGATTGGTTAGTTGAGTGAGGAGTTGTTTACATGACAGAAATACCATTGGAAACATTACTCGAAGCAACATTGTTCAGTGCTGGGCGTTCACTTAGCATCGAAGAGTTATCTGAGAAACTTGGATACGAAGAAGATGAAATTTTAGAGTCAATGAATAATCTACAGTCTACAATAAAACGCCGCAGGGGCGGTGGTTTGCAAATAGTTGAGATCGGTGGTAAATGGGCGATGGAGGTCAAACCTGGCATCGCAGATCATCTTCCAAAGGAAACTAAGTCTGAACTGCCTCCAAAATTGTTGAAAGCTGCTGCGTTGATTGCTTATCACCAACCAATGCCACAATCTCGTCTTGTGGAGTTACTAGGTCAAAGGGCGTATGATCACATTAGAGAATTAGCTCAGGCAGGACTGATTGGGCGCAGAAGAGATGGTAATACGAGAAGGCTGACCACTACTAGGAGATTCTCAGAGATGTTCGGGTGCCCGCACACGGATAGAAAGAAGGTCAAAGCTTGGTTTAGAGAGATGGTGACCTCTTCGGGTATGCTGGATGGCATGGAGGGCAAACTTGCGCTTAGGGATGAAACTGATGTCGAGGGTGGCGTGCAAACCACTCTGGATATAGCAGAGGATGAATGATCACTCATTTCGAATTCTTTCTAGTGTTTCTTTGACCAACTGTTGAGTAACTGGGCCAGTTTGAGAGTTTACTATAGTTGCAACTTTTTCAACCTCTTCACCTACTGCTCCTGCGCTTACTGCCATGTTTCTTGCATGTAATTTCATGTGTCCTGCTTGAATTCCACTTGTTGCAAGTGCTCGCATTGCACCTAGGTTTTGGGCTATGCCTGCTGCTGCCATTATTCCGGCGAGTTCTTGCGCAGATTCTACTCCTAGAATTGAAAGATTTGCTCTAGCAGCAGGGTGGACCTTGGATGCTCCTCCTACAATTCCTACTGCCATTGGAGTTTCTATGCTGCCTACCAGGTTGCCCTCGTCGTTCCTCTCCCACCTTGTCATAGATGTATATGCTCCAGTTTCAACAGAGGCCCATGCGTGACAACCTGCTTCAATTGCCCTCCAATCCTGTCCACAGGCAAGAGCAATTGCGCTTATTGCATTCATAATTCCTTTATTGTGAGTTGTAGCACGATATGGGTCTGCCATTGCAAAATGGTGTGCCTCTAATATCCCCTTGATTATCTTGCTACCATTTTCTCTAGTCCCGTCGTCTGAAAGTTCTTCTGGCGTGAATTCGGCAACGACTTTTGCTAATCTGTGCGTTGCTAGATTCGATAGTATCCTTAGGTGTACTCTTCCTTTGGTGATTTCTTCTATCTTTCCACTGACTAATTCTGCCATTGTGTTTACTGCATTTGCTCCCATAGCATCGCGAGTATCAACCAATAGGTGAATGACTAACATAGGGCCAGAAATAGTGTCTATTTTACGGACTTCTATGTCTTTACAGCCTCCTCCAAGTTTAATCATGGTTGAAGGTAGTGAATTACACATCGCCATCAATTCATATTTTGCGGTTAGTGTAGATTCCATCGCAAGGTCGATATCCTCTATGTCTAGAACTTGAATCTGTCCAATCATAATTGGATTATCACTATTGGTCTTGAATCCGCCCTTTTGCAGGCATCTCTTGGCCATGTTACTAGCTGCTGCTACAATGCTGGATTCTTCAACACAGAATGGAATTAGGTATGGTTTTCCGTCAATGACGAAATTAGTCGCTATGCCGACAGGCAATGACATGGTTCCAATTACATTCTCAATCATTCTGTCCGCTGCTATCTCATCTAATTCACCATGATTTGCAAGAGCGGCGATCTCTTCACTAGATAGTGATGATAGTTCTGCAACTATTTCTCTTCTCTCTGCAACTGACAGTTTGTAGAATCCCGAAAGTCTGCTATCTCTGACTGGCATCGAATGGGTCTCCTGTGTGAGCCACTAGTAAACCCTTGATGAATAAACCGGCGATTAACGCTTTAATTAACGCGTTACTCATGCGTTAACTTTGTGTTAATTTACTGAAAAACCGACTTTTCGTGTATAGATTAACGTGTATTAACGTGCACCTAGAAAGCCTAAACATACTGAAACATCATATACTCGCTAAATCCCACTGCGTTCATGAGTGAAGAATTGCCAATTTTGGGTATACCTGCTTTAAGAAATAATCCGTTTCAAGCTAGGCCATTGGAGAAGGGCAAGTCAGACCTTCTTGTCGGCAGGGGAGAAATTAGTGCAAGATGGATTCGTTTCATCAAGGCAAGGAATGCCAGAATGATTCTTTTGATTGGTGAAAGCGGCTCAGGGCGTTCGTCTTTGCTGCGATGTGTCTCAGAGGAGACTCAAAAAAGCGTGCATCTTGACATGTTCCCCACATCGGACCATCCGCAAAAAATTCTGCATGAGATATTCGTCTCCTTTGTTGGCTTTGAAGTCCCTTCAAGTACTCCAGAGATGGTTTCTAGGCTAGTACAAGAGACTGAAAATATGGACGGTCCCATACCACTAATATCCCTTGATTATGCCAATGTTGACGGGAAAAAATTGTCAGAAGTTCTATCCACTTTAGTTGCTGCATTAGAGAGACTAAATGCATTGGTAGTTGTCACACTCTCAACCGAACAAAGAGCTCAATGGCCAAATAATCTAGTGAATCGTTTCGATCATGCAGAAGTAATTGGTTCACTAGAAAAATCTGAAGTCAAAAAATTATGCGAATCTAGGATAGCGACTTCCTCCAATCTATCATGGGCTATGCCAGAAGAAGCCCTGGATTATGTTATGGATGTCACCTCGGGAACTCCATCAAAGGTGATGCGATTAATGCGCGATATGGTTGATGATGAGCGAGCAAACCCAAGAGAGGTGAAATACGACCAAGCCATTGACGAATCAAAACATTCTGAATTAATCGATACTCCTGAAGAGGAAGAGAAAGGCGATTTAGATGATGAAGAGTATATCGAAACAGGGCCTATTTTCGACCTAGATCTGGAAGAACTAGAGAAAGAACCTGAGGTTATTTACATGGAAGACACTGGTTCAAGTTCTCTCCCTGTAACAGGGGCATTTAGTGCCCTTGCTGCAAGAAATCGATCCAATAAGGACCTCGCTCCTAGATTTGACAAAACCAAAGCGAAAGCAGTTCCTAGGGAGCCAGAAGGGGTTGAAGCCAATCATTTGTGGTTGTCTGATGAACCAGATGCGGTTTTGGTTCAAAATAATGCAGTCTTGGTTGACGATGTTGAAAATATTGATAGTGAACAAGATTACATTGAACCGAGTGAAAATTTCCAGGCTGAAATTAAGCCAAATAATGATGTAGAAGGATTACTAGGTCAACTATTCGAAGCACTAAATGCGCCAGAAGGGCTTGGGATTGCAGATTTACTTGCTGCAATGAGAAGGCCAGTAATTGGACAAAAACAGAGTAATGCCCTTGATGTATATACTCTGAGAAGTCTGTCAAAAAACGAAGCCGTATTGGTAGAGGTCTCATCATCGAGAGAGATATCTCCTTCTGATCCAAGATTACAGGACCGATTAAGCATTGGCAGACCGAGGATGTCACAGATGTGTAACCGGCTCTATAGAGCCGGAATTCTTTCTGTGCAACAGAAAGGCCGTTCTAGAATGTTCAAGTTAACCAATGATGCTAGAGCACAATTAGTGGCTTGGGGAATGATGGAGGCGAGCGCATGAGTTGGTCAGTTTCTAGGTCATATCAGTCACCAGACTTAATCTCGACAACGTGTAGCGTAGGTAATGATATCCTAATCTCATGTGGATTAGAGATTATACTACTAGACGAAGAAACCAATCAAAGATGGAAGAGATCACTTCCGTTTAGGGTACATTCAGCAGTTCATTCCTCTGGAAAAATCGGAGTATTACTAGGACATGGATTTCATCTTCTTAGGGCAAGTGATGGCTCGCAGATAGGCGAAGGAAGGTCCACAACTGGTGGATTCAGTGGCATAATGGCTAGACCAGGTGGCGGATGGGTTCTATCCTGTCGTAAAGGGCAATTACACGTTTTCAACCAAGACGGTAGAGGAATCAAGCGATTAGATGTTGGAGGAGTTAGGAGATTGATCGGTTGGTTTGACCGAGAACATCTGATTTTACAAGATGAAGATGGAAAGTTAAGATGCGCTAGATTGGCTAATGAGAATTCACAACGCCTCTTAGAAGATAGGGTGTGGTCATGGGTTAGCAGCATGTCTGGAGGCAAAATATTGCTTCAATCTGCAGATGGAATGCTATGGGAAGGTACTCCTCACCCATATGGCTGGGACAGTCTTGCAACAATCGAAACAAGGTCATTGGAACCTCTTTCAGCTCACAGAGCCGGAGATGGTTGGTGGGTTCTTTCAATCGAAGGAGGATTACACTGCATGACAGAGGATGTAGAAATAGAGTTAGGTAATGCTGACTTAGGAGATTTCCTCGTGGGTCTAGCAGCAGATACAATGGCTACGGTAAAAAGAAACGGATTGGTTAGAATCTGGAAATCTGCTGATTTGATACAGTTGAGAAGGGTTGAGATGCAGAAAATGGTTGCTGAAGCCCAGGTTGCAAGTGATTGGGAAGAGCGTAGGCGTATATTCAAGAGGGCTTGCGAGGCTGAAGACGAAGGTAGAATCTCACTTGCTATTGAATTGTATGAATCCCTTGGAAGGGCTTCGGATGTAAACAGATTACTTGCTAGACAAAGGGGTGAATAAATGATTGATGACAAGGTGACTGAAGAGAAGTTGAATCATTACCTGAACCTAACAAAATTGGCAAGAAAGAAAGCTACTAGGATTCCTAAGGACGGAACTAAAGAATCGATGGACCTAGATATTTTGTTGCGCATGGCGGATGATTACGCTAGTGATGCTAAGCATTTCATGGAAAGCGGAGATTATGTCAGAGCATTTGGAGCGATAAATTACGCTCATGCTTGGATCGATGCAGGTGTAAAATTACGATTGCTTGATGGCCATGGCGATGATAACTTGTTCACCCTGCCTTAATCAATATTGGAATTAGTCTTCAAACCATTCTAAGGTGAGACCTACCGCTTACTTCAACCCATGAAATATTTGATTTTGATAATCTTCGTTTCAACTCAGTATCCACGGTTAAAATTGGCCAATTATTTACGACTGCCAGTGCAAACAACTGGTCATCAGTATGCTTTCCCGAATCGAGTAGTGGTTCTAGCATCTCAGATTTTGACTCCAACATTGAAATCATCAATCTTGGGTTGTTTAGTGATTCTAATTCAGATAATACGTTAGGAATTATTGCTATGTCTTTGTAACCACAGCAATCGAGTAATGCAAGGTCAATATTGATTCCAGCCTCGATGACTGCGACCCAGCCGCAGGCATCAATCAGGACTTTTTTCATGGAAATCACTCGATAGTTCCGTGCCCAATAAGTCTCCATCGAGAGCCAACACGTCTAGATAATGAAATTCTTTGACCACTATCTGCACAAATTGGAAGACGTAGTGTAAGGGTTGCTTTTCCTTTCTTTACGTTGGATACAACACCGACACTGGTTGCAGTTGCAACGTTGACCATCAGCATCTCATTTGAGCGAAGAGGCATGATCGGTGAAGCATCTTCGCCTTCTCCTGCAACCATATTTTCCATTAAATTGACTTCAATGTTAACAGAATCTCTCACTTCCGGTAAATCTCCAACCTTAGCAACAACCTGACCAGAGAGGTTGTCTGCAGTAGTAATTGCGGGGTCTAAAGGCGTAGCCATTCCACACAGGCCCCCTGCATGCATGTTTTCTAGGTTCAATCCCCCTCCCTGCATGCTGATAACTTTCGAGCGTATAGGCTCGTAGTGGGATTTATTTCCTTTCTCGATTTTTCTTCCAGGGCCGATTAGGATTTCATCATCAATGTTGAATTGCCCTTCAACAATACTACCGCCGATTACTCCTCCTTTCAACTTCGTTGGACGAGTACCTGGTTTGTTTATGTCGAATGAGCGTGCAACATGCATTATCGCTCTCTTGTCTTTGGAGCGGTCAGGTGTTGGTATTGTTGCCTCAATTGCTTTGATTAAGATGTCAAGATTGACATCATGGTGAGCGGATACAGGGATGATTGGAGAGTTTTCCGCAATTGTGCCACTCAAGAAATCCTTGATTTCCTTATGGGATTCTAATGCCCTTTCACGGCTCACTAAGTCGATTTTATTTTGAACAATCACGATATTTTCAATGCCTGCAATCTCTAGAGCCATTAGATGTTCTCGAGTTTGCGGCTGAGGGCAAGTCTCATTGGCTGCAACCATTAACATGGCTCCATCCATTATACTTGCACCAGTGATCATGATTGCCATGAGAGTTTCGTGACCGGGAGCGTCTACAAATGATACAACTCTCTGCAATTCAGTCACATCGTCATTTCCGCCACCAGGCCTCTTTCCGGTGACGTAATATTCATCGTCACCAGTTTTGTAAAACGCTGTATCTGCATATCCTAGTTTGATAGAAATGCCACGCTTTCTCTCTTCAGAGTGAGTATCGGTCCAAACACCAGAAAGTGCTTGAGTTAAGGTGGTTTTACCGTGGTCTACGTGTCCTACTAAACCAATGTTGACTTCAGGTTGTGCGGGAAGCTTGCGTGCCATGCTCCCCAACCCTCCATTACCTCAAGATCAGCCTCGCGGCTTCACTCACTGCTCTCCTCTTCTGCGCCGAGGATGTCAACGAGGCTCTTGTTTGCAGCCTCGATTACTTTGAGATTGATTTGTCTTGTATCTTGGGTAATGGTGTTGCCACGGAAATTGCGTCGCTTGCGCATTCCATCAGGCTTGTAGCGGAATCTCTTCTTTTCTCCACCCTTAGCCTTGTGAACCAAGTTGTGCCCTTTGAAACCAGTTGATGCGGTTACCAGAACAGATTGACGAGTCCCTCCCTCGAGGTCAGACCTCATCGGTGTTCCAGTTTTATCGGAGCCACCTGTAATTTCAAGTTTGTATCCAGCTAGTGTTTTGTCTCCTTCTCCTACGAAGATACCATCGACGACGTCGCCGATTTTCTTACCTAGGAATTGGGATTGGTTGGTCCCACTAACTGCTAGGTTGTAGGAGCGTCCCCCATTGTCTGGATTTGTGTCATTGACCACTGCGACGAAAGTACCATCTGCCATGTTATCAACTCTTGAGCAGCCTGCCGACAAAGGACGGGTATTTAGGCCCTTTGTGCGATAAAAAACGGATTATTAGCGCCGTAGTCGGCTTGGAATTATCGTTTCGAGGCGCCTTTCCACGTCACTGGGAAGCATATGTGGCATAGAAATGTGTTGTGTTCGACCTCTTCCAACTTCAGATTTAGCAGTCTTTGTCACGACGATGTCTTCTTGAGCCAAACGCTTCAGGTGTTTCCAAAGTGTAGTATGGCCTTTAGGTGCTTGGTCATATTCTTCACATACCACGTGGTAGAGTTTCTCAGCTTCTCCACTGGTAACCCTTTCCTCTTTCTTTAGCCGTCTGCACAATCCAAGTAAAATCATCATTGCATGTGGTGGCAAATTTTCTATGTTCAATGAATCAACATTTGAAGGCATAGTTACAACTGTTCTTTGAACATCTTTGGGTTCTATAATTGAGCGACCTGATGCTTCAGCACGCTTTGCAGCGCCCTCTAGCAATTCTATTGCTTGCCTAGCATCTCCAGATGGTGCAGCAGCTTGAGAAATCAAATCTAAAATCTCATCAGGACAAGTTCCAGTAACCAATCCTAGATGCATTCTTTGTTCAATTATGCTTCTTAGTCCACTTTCATCATAAGGTGGCACTCGGACATGATTTGACCTACCTACTCTCGACAGAACAGCATTCTCTAGCAAATCCAAAACCTGCTCCTGGCTAATCATTATTGTTGAAAGTGTTCCAACACCTTCTCTATCTTCATCAATTCGCATCAATTTGTAGATGATGTCATCTCCTGAACGCCTGAGTAAATGATCTACTTCATCCAGAACTACTATCAGATGAGTATTACTGCTTTGCAGCATTCTTCTCAAACTGGTAAGCAACTCGCCAACCCCCAATCCTCTGTCGGGGTGACCAGGGTCTAAATCTTGGACAATTTTTTGCATCACTCTAGATGGTGTTGCAGCATTTCTGCAATTTACATGAACTTGCTTTATGTTTCTCTTATCGCTTAAATGTCGTATTATGTCTTGGCAAAATCGCTTTGCTAAGACGGTTTTACCCGAACCAACAGGCCCGGTTATTACAACTCTACCGGTTCCTTCTGGGTGGGCTATACTGCCGAATATTGCTGCTAATTCGCCTTGCAGGTCTTCCCTACAAACAAGAGTTTCGGGGACGTAATCAAAACCAAAAACCTCTGGTTTGTTTAGGATTAATCCCGCTCCAATACGGTCTAGATATGAACTCATGATTGCTAATGGTTATCGTCTATGGTTATTGAACTTTCAACTCAATAGACCCTCAAAGGTCATTTCATTGAATCGAATTAGTTTAACCAAGTTCTTACACTAAAGACCGGTCAAGTTCATCGATTTTGTTAAACTCAAATCAATGTATTTGGTCAAACTTGTAACCGTTTTCCCATTTCTTCTCACCCAAAACAACTTGCAGTTCATAGGGAGTAATCATTGGTTTTGCGTATTTTACGGCATCATCTATCGCTATTCGTGGGCATGCTGTGTTAACGAAAACATCGACAGGATAGAAGTCAATAAGTTCAGGACCAATGTGTTCCATGGCGAGCAAGAACCCTTTCTTACCATTTTTTTCCAATTTTCTTTTCATTCTAAGAGCCAAATTTCTTCGCATTTGGCCAGGTTTTGCTCCTATAAGTATCCCGAATCTTTCTTTATCCATAGAGGACATAATCAAGCCAGAACGCTGCCTTAAGATTCGTTCAATACGCTCTCTTCCCATCTCCTTTGCGTCTCCAGAGTATGGATCTAGCATAGCTAGAGGTTTACCAGTGTGCAAAACCAATCCTATGGGATGGAAGTCACCACTTCCTAGGAATACATAGTGGCCAACAGTTGGATCATCACCGGAATAATTGCACCCCAAAACCTGACCTGGAAGCGTTAATCTTGCACCTCCTACTGGGATTGTCACATCAAATCCAGCATCTTCAAAATGCTTCTTGAAAGTAGGTAATAGATGTAAATGCTGAATACTTCCCACTAAACCCAGCTTTGTATCGGTGAGAGGAGCCACTCTCCCCACCATGTCTTCAAATCTATCAAGTGCCTCTAATTCTGAAAGTACGGGTCCTGTTGAATCGTTTAAGCGACTCCTAGCGATTTCTCTGTGAGAATGTAAATATGGGAGGACTGGAGCGATTTCTGGACTTCCGTGATAGGTTACGGGTATGAATTGTGTAGGCATACCCGAGTCAATATTCATCTGTGAGTGGCCCATGTGAGCAACTAATTCTACGCCAATGTTCTGCATCTTATCGTGTACTAAGTCGCATGCCCCATAACATGGGTCCGCAGAGAGAACAACTCTTGCAGATGTTTCTGTTTCAATTTCATCCATCATCTCCAGAGCCTGCATTTTAAGTCCTTCTGGCACTTGCAACGCAACTAATTTGAGGTCGTTTTTCTTGATTCTTTCAACGAGTTCATCAAGTTGGAATTCGTGTTTTTCTAGATCCAAAATAATTCAACTCCTTACAATGATTAGATTAATTCCCCAAATTCAATTTATCTAATCTGAGCCTTCATATCCTGCTCAATCATCCTTCTGCTAGGAAATCCACGTATTCATCAGGTTCAAGCAGATTTTCCATATCCACATCGTGTGGATTTAGAATAATAATCCAACCTAGGTCATAAGGTGAATCATTCACTAGTTCTGGATTTATTTCTACTTCACCGTTAACTTCAGCAATTTGTCCAGCGAAAGGACTTGGGAAAGTCAATTTTTCTTCAGCTGTCCAAATTGAGAATAAATTCTGTTCTTCATCGACTTCGGTTTCAGCATGCGGTAGGATGACACGGAGGACTTCTCCGATGTCTGCAGCAAGGTAATCGGAGATTCCAATCACCAAGCGGTCGTCCTTTTCTTGGTACCAAAGGTGGTCCCTCGAATACTTGCGGCTGTGTGCGATGCCGAATTCCATGACTTCTTCATCCATGGTCTCAACCCTGTGGCGCCGTTAGACCAGTAATATATGAACGCACTGGAAAAGTGAATTAGTAAGGCGCATCCCTAAAATGCTCTAACCATTTGGCCCACAACATGCGCTTCGAAGAGACTGATGAGCAACAAATGATTCGTGAGATGGTGAGGGACTTCGCAGAGTCTGTGCTGCCCCCTACAATCGAGCATAGAGACGCTAATCAGATACCTCCTGCAGAGGAATGGCAGCAATTTCTAGAGTATGGTCTTCAAGGAATAACAATCCCCGAAGAATATGGTGGAAATCCTGTGGATGATATTTCAGAATCAATCATAATCGAAGAGTTGGCAAGAGTAGACCCTTCTTTCGCAGTGATGTTCTGTGTTCACGTCGGTTTGTGTGCAAAAACAATCGCACTTCATGGAAATGATGAGCAGAAGAAAAAGTATCTAACTAGACTTGCAGCGGGCGAAGTAGGCGCTTACTCACTTTCTGAGGCTGGTGCTGGTACAGATGCGGCAGCAATGGTCTGTAAGGCGAAGTTATCAGATGATGGAACTCACTACATTTTGAATGGAGAAAAGATGTGGGTAACAAATGGCGCACAAGCCCAAATTTACGTTCTATTCGCCAAGGATGTAGATCACCCAGACTATGGCACTAAGAGGCATGGCGGAACAACTGCATTCATTGTCGAACAGTCTTACGAAGGATTCAACGTTGGAAAGAAAGAAGACAAGTTGGGAATAAGATCTTCAGATACTTGTACCTTAGTTCTGGAAAACTGCAAGGTTCCAGTAGAAAACGTGCTAAAGGGGTCCGGTAAAGGATTTGCAATCGCAATGAACGCTCTAGATAATTCAAGAATCGGTATTGCAGCACAAGGATTAGGAATTGCACAGGGAGCTTATGAGGCCGCTTTGAAATATGCACATGAAAGAGAAGCATTCGGCAAACCTATCGCACATCATCAGATGATCACCACTTACCTAGCAGACATGGCTACACGTATAGATGCTGCTCGTCTCCTGGTCTACAAGGCATCTTGGGCTAAAGAAGAACACTACGAGAATGGTGGTCCAAGACATACGAAAGAGGCCAGTATGGCTAAACTATACGCCGGAGATACTGCAATGTGGGTTTCCGAGAGAGCGGTTCAGGTATTGGGCGGATATGGATACACCAAAGAGTTCCCAGTAGAGCGCTTCTTCAGAGATGCTAAGATTACCCAAATCTATGAGGGGACTCAAGAAGTACAGAGAATTGTTATTGCAAGAGCAATAAAGCCATGAGCGATTTAACTGGATTATGTAATCAAAACTTAATCAAATTTTTTCGATTGGTATTGTGTACAAAAAATCAGTTGTTGAGCATTTTTCACAACTAAAAATCGGAACTTTTCTTTAGATAAAATGTTCAGAAAATCCTGAGTAATGATTAAACAATACATTCTTTTGGGGAAATCGTGTCAAATAAGTTTAACCCCACGTTTTTAGTTTTGATTTTATTAGTCTCTCTGATTCCAATATCACTTACAAATTCACCATCTGAATCTAGTAATTTATCGGAATCCAATTCCAAGTTTGCTCCTGAGGCTTGGATTCAGGATTGGGGTGTCTATGTTAATGAGGATTTAACATTACACTCAAATCATAAAACCAGATACACTGATGGGAGTTATGGATATGACGATGTTGGAAATTTTTACTTCGCTTACCAAGATGATAATGTAGATTTATCAACAGGATCTGACGTATTCGAAACAAATGGTCGTGGAATATACGTACACAAGATTAGCCCGAATGGAGATTTACTTTGGAGTGAAAGAATTACCAACAGTAGAAATGATTGCGACCATTGGAATAGAAATGAATGCAGATTAATGGGGTTGCATGTTACTGGTGTTGACACATTCTATCTCGTTTG
>Ga0163110_10000044_pt1 | contig 60756 bp, 48 predicted proteins | sample CRUFie1St17metaG_FD_108703 | JGI IMG/M metagenome (GOLD analysis project Ga0163110, IMG submission 108703) | Marine microbial communities from the Costa Rica Dome - CRUD Field 142mm St17 metaG | ecosystem: Environmental > Aquatic > Marine > Oceanic > Photic zone | place: Costa Rica: the Eastern...
GCCCCGACCGGGATTTGAACCCGGGTCGCAGCCTCGACAGGGCTGCATGATAGGCCACTACACCATCGGGGCAGTAGCATCACGACAAAGGTAGTGTATTTCAAACGCACCCAAACCAAGGTTACAATTCTGAACCCATTTTAGGGGATAATTCATGACCCTCTTGACACTCGATTATATCATGTCAGAGGAGAAATTGGTCATTGATGTTATTGACAACGGAGGGCAATGGACTCATAGAGAGTGGCGAATGTTGAGATATCTAGGAGTCGATACTCAAATCTTCTCCAATAAAACGCCTCTTTCTGAGCTTAGAAAAGTAGACGGTTTAATCCTTTCAGGAGGAGCAGCTAGAGTCGGATTAACGGGAGAATTGGGTAATTGTGCTGAATATTTTACTCTCAAAGTCCCTATTCTTGGGATATGCGCGGGTCATCAATTCATGGCAGGATATTATGGAGGCAAGTCCCAAGAAGCACCCCATCCGGAATTCGGAGCTGCCTCAATAGAATTAATCGATGGGGGGGGCGAATTATTTGCCGATACTCCGAAGAAACAAGGAGTTTGGGAAAGTCATAATGATGAGGTTGTTGATGTTCCAGATGGTTTCAGAATAACGGCATTAAGTGATAATTGCGCAGTCCAAGCTATGGAGAACGATACAGGTGACCGTTTTGGTCTTCAATTTCATCCAGAAGTGAATGACTCAGAGTATGGCGCTAAGATTTTTGAGAACTTTGTCGCAGTCTGTTTGAGGGCACGTAGCGCTTAATAATTCAACCACAGATTGAAGAAGGGTACGCTAGTCGGCGGGTTTGATGGCAAAGAGCGCTGAGAAACTAATTCTTCACAAATGTCGCCAGTGCAACCGTACTGACAGAAGGCCGTGGAGTGAAACCGAACTACCTAGGTGCAACCATTGTGAGTCCGCAATGGATCCTTTGGAAATCCGATACAAGTGTCTTCGTTGTGGGCAATTAACTTGGACAGAAGCAGGCTCAACAGGAAAATCCTGCAGATCCTGCGGCTACAGAATTTTCGTCAAGCCCCGTAAAGGTGGCCGACACAAGATTTTGAAGGCAGAATAAAAATCGTTCAATTCAAGAGCCCTCACTTTGACGCTATGGTGTGGCGAGTTGGCTCAGTGAACATTCTCCCGAAACTTTTGAGGAACTCGCAATCCCTCAAAATTTACGTCAAGCATTAATCTCTGCCAGTTTATCCCCAAATCCTCCAAATTTACTAATTACAGGGCCTGCAGGTGTTGGAAAAACAGCATCTTGGAAGTTAGTCGCTAGGCAAATGCTCGGCCCTGGTTGGAAATCTACAACGCATATACTTCAATGTCGAGATCTAGCAAGAACTAGTGGTGCAATGGCCAAGTTTGAAAATTTCCTAAGGCCAGGAGGTACAGATTCTTCAGATACATTAGCTGGACGCATGTCATTAGACGCATTTGATAGAGGGATTATGAAAACTACAGAATCAGACAGACCTCCGGCAGGCCGAGAAATAGAAGTAGTTGATGGACAGGTGCCAGTAAGTAGAGTGATCGTCCTAGAGGATGCAGATCATTTGGGGCACATCCGTCAGGCTTATCTTCGTCGTATGATGGAAACAGTTGGTAACGCTTCAAGATTTATTCTGGTTGCAAGGGCACCCAGTAGAATTATTGATGCCCTTAGATCAAGAACTCAGATGATACGAATTCCGTCGACCAATTCAAATCAAATAACATCAACCTTAAATTCAATATGCGAAAGGCAAAATATTGAAAAAAGTGAAGGAGTAATTGGAGATATTGTGTACGTTTGTAAGGGGAATTTAAGAAAATCTATCTTCACATTGGAGATGCTTGAATCTAGAGGATTAGTCACCGACAGATCTGCTGTACATAGACTTGTTCAAGCGACAACACTTCAGGCTGGAAGGCACCTTCTGGAATTGGCTTTGAGAGGTAAAGTAGTAGAGTGGAAATGGGAGAAGAAAAACGGTAGAAATAAAAAAATCCTTTCCGGTGCTATCGCAGAAGTTGATAAGTTAATGAATGAACACGGTCTAGATTCAGAAGATGTAATTTCGCAGATACATGAGGTGGTTATTGGAAGGAGGATTTCAATTACAGATGAATTGAGATGTGAGATACTAGAGGCATTGGCTGATTGTGATAAAAACTTACAGAATTCAATGCATGCTCGCATTCCTCTGGAACAATTCCTCCATCGGGTTGCAAAGGCTGGAAGAAGTCATGGATTGGCGTTTTCATAGTGGCGGGCGATCCAGGATTTGAACCCGGGTTCTCGGCTTAGGAGGCCAAGGTGATATCCAGACTACACTAATCGCCCATGCCTGGCAGAGCGTACTCTTCAAGAAATGTGGGGGTCATGAAAATACATTAATTTTAGTAAAATCTTCCGATGGCATCAAGGATACTTACCACTTCGTGTAGTTGTGCCTCCACCTAAAGAGATGTTACCAACCCCTTATGCGGAAGTAAATTTTGAGCATGAAAGAGCATTTTCAAAAAGAATTGAACGAATAGATTCTCAAAGAAGATTTTGGACCTGGGTTTCAACTATCAAGTATAACCCTTCAATTCGATTTTGGTTCTCTTTAGCCGCACCCACCTCTGCCGGAGTAATCCTGACTAAATGGGAGCACTCGTCTTTGGAATTAGCAATTCTAATATTTTCTATCAACTTTATACTTCTAATTCCGCCAAACATTTCTTCTACATTTGCTAGAATGTCAGCGAGACATCGTCTGCAACTGAGAATAGGAGGGCTGAAGTCTAAAGAGGCATATCCAGGGGTTGAAAGAATTTTAAATACACTCCATGAAAGAGTGCTAAGGGAAAGAGTGAGGTTATTTTTATCTTTATTGGCCGCGCTGTCTTTGTTGGCCGTTTGGGAACTTGAAACAGGGTATATTTTAGGCCAAATTTTGATCAGCTTTTCTGTCATTTTAGGCGTTATTTGTTGGATTAATACTTTTTATCTTGAAGGATCCATACCTATGCGTTCGAAACGTTTTCCTCTACTTTCATTGCATGCCCCAACTCTTCACGACAGCATCCTAGAGCGAGTTCTAACAGATGTACTGGTTGCACATTTGGATCCTGAAACAGCGGGCAGTTGGGATGATTGGGCCAGCCATTTATCACATAAGGTAAGGGATGGGCATTCTCCTCCCGCGGCCCTTGAACATATGTTGGCAGCATTACATTTGAATGCTAGAGGACTGTTGACCCATGAGGAAATGTTGCAATCAATAAAAGAGGTTTACAAAGTTTCAGCTATGGACTACTTAACGGATTCAAAAGAAAAAATCAATATTAACACCATTCAGAGACTTTTGGCTCACACCAGAGCATGGCAGCCAGGGCTATTCCGCCTAATTGATAGGTTACACGATGCTTCAAAAAATGGCGAATTAAGTTTGAGTGAGAACAAATGGCGTATGGACTTAGATTTACCTCCACGGTCATCTGATGGTCAATCAGATCTCTTTGTGATGGTCCATAATGGTAGTAAATTGGACATGACAATCGAAGTTGAGGTCGTCACCGCTCATGGGGAACCAGAAGTACAGACTTTGAGGGTACCTTGTAAGAAAACAGAGACCAAACAAATCGTAACTCTTGACGGATTACTCGATGCAGCTTTAGTACTGTGGATAGGCGTTGCATGGCCAAGTACCGTTTCGGGACCACATCCAGTGCAAGTTACGATAAATGGAGACGATGGAATAACCTTATCCTCGACTGTGATGCATACAACTCTTACCTCTAGCCTCCACCCAGAAAGTGCTGGAGTTAGGATGACAGATGCGGCTGAAGCGGTTAGAAAACTCGCTCTTTCTGTTTCAGAATAAGCTAAAATAAGAAACTTCTCAGTGCGTCATCTTCTTGAGAAGGAATCTTCTCGAAGTGTCCGAGAGACCATGGAATCTTGGGACGTCGTAATTATAGGAAGCGGTCCTGCTGCACTTCGAGCCGCAATTGCTTCGTCCGATGCAGGAACAAAACCACTCGTTATTGACAGTAAAAGCATAGGTGCAGGTTCCGGAGGATCACCTATTAGTGGCTTCGCCGTATCTTTTGATGAAGTAGATTCGACCTCTCATCGAGAAGATACAATTTTTGCAGGCGGAGAAAGAACAGATAAATCGGCCGCTGCCAGAATATGTGGCGAGGCAATGAATGTTCTAGCTAAGCTTGAAAATTGGGGGTTAGTGCTACAGAGGAGAGATGGTGGTTTACCATTTGCAGCAGCATGTCAGGGACATAGTCGTCCGCGTCTTGTAGGTTGTGGAGATTCCACTTCAAGAGAAATCACGAGGATTCTTGAAGAACAGACAATCAAAAGAGGAATAGTCAGGAGATCAGATTTGCAGACATTATCCCTAGTGATGGATAGTAAACAAGTGCGTGGAATAACAGTTTTAGATATCCAATCAGGAGAAATTTTCGGTATACAAGCTAAGGCAATAATCTTGGCAACAGAAGGATATCAGGGCCTCTGGAGTAATATTTCAGAAGGTTCCGGTACGGGTGCTTCTTTGGCCGCATCGGCAGGAGTAAAATTAGAGGGGATGTCAAATATATCTAAACATCACTTAACAATTAAAGGAACAAATTTACACTTGCCAGTTGATATTTTGAGTGTGGGAGGCCGGTATAGAAATGATTCCGGCGAGGATTTAAATTTCAGCCAAGGAGAGGAGAATATGAATTGTGTACTTGACTTACGATCTCTTGAATCAGATGCAAAAGTTTGGTACGCCCAAACAATAAGGAGGATCGAAGAAAGAACGGGTTTGAACACAGATTCAGAAGTAATACCAGTATATTCATCTGTGGCATTTACATTAGGGGGCGCTCCAATTGATGAAAATGGACGCGTCACATTCGATTCTCATAAAATGTGGTATACCGGCCTCTATGCTGCCGGCAGATCAGCCAATACTGGAATGCATGGGGAAGGTTACTTACCAGGAAACTTGCAACTTGAGGATTTGGTTACAGGCGAGGCTGCAGGGGAACATGCGGGAAAATGGGTTAAAACTACCAATTTTGCTGGAAGTCATAAAATTGAAAAAGAACTAACAAAAATCTCAAAAAACATAGAGAGCTATTTTTCAAGGGACGGTAAACCGGTTGGAGAACTGTCAAACCAAATCGCCAATATAGCGAAGAAAATCCAAAATAACAATGACATTGACTCTAAAGATGTAAGAGAAATTAGAGATGTAAAAGTATCTTTAACTGATCATTCTAAAGCAATGAATACTGAACTTGTTAATGCTATACAAATAATATCAATGGCACCGATTATTGAGGCAATTTCTAATTCAGGTTAATGATACAATGCCAGAAGATATAACAACCGTTTTTGACTTGATATTAAACGGCAAAATTCCTTCTCATAAAATATATGAAGACGAATCGGTTTATGCCTTTTTGGACATTAACCCTCTCGCACGGGGACATAGTTTAGTTATTCCAAAAGAAAGGGTACCGACAATGGACCGCCTTTCTGAAAATTCTGCATCTTCGCTGGGTCGAGTGTTGCCAAAAATTTGTAGAGCAATAATGAAAATCACAGGAGCTAGTGATTACAACATCATTCAAAATAATGGGGAAAATGCAGGACAGACTGTCCCCCATCTTCATTTTCATATAGTCCCAAAATATCCGAAGTCTAAGGATTTACTCAACTGGGACCCAGATTCTTTAGAACAATTTGAGGGCGAGGAGCTTTCTAAAGCTATATTTTCGGAATTAAATAAATCATCAAATGTAATTAACCGATGATTTCTCAACCTCTGACCAACTCGCAATACCGTGAATGGTTCGGACACTGCCCCTGAGATTCTCCCAGAACTGTCGGCTGCAGCGCATAAAATCAATATTAAGAAATTAGAAAAAGCGCCATTTAGTTACACCGGAACACATCCTGGATCCATGCTATTTGGACTGCTTTTAAGATTAATGATAAATGTAGGAAAATCAGTTATATTCCGTAATTTTGAATCCGATAAAATACCTTCTAATGAGGGAGGAAGAATAACGATAGCAACTCACATTAATGGGTTAGTAGATCCTACTTTGATGATTATAACTCAGAGAAAAAGAATCATATCATTAGGTAGACACGACCTCATAACTGGACCTATCATTGGTTGGTGGGCAAGAAGAAACGGGTCTCAACCGGTTTTGCGGAAGGCAGAGATTGAAGCAGGCTTGACGGATGAAATTTTCGCAAGAAAAATTAACGATAGAAGCATGCTCACTATTGCAAGTTGCTTGGCAGGCGGTCATGGTGCAGTCATAATGCCAGAGGGTAAATCGCATCAAGACTCTAAACTACACGCCCTTAGAACTGGAGCTGCAAGAGCCGCTCTGGTTTCCGCTGCGATAGCAGAGAAAAGAGGGCTACCAGCTCCAGTGATACAACCAGCTGGACTTCATTGGGAAAGACATTATTGGTTCAGAACAAAGAGTTATGTCGAATACACAAATAATATTAAAATTCCCCAAGTTTTTGATGATTCTGAATCCACCAAGTTGGCAAGCGGAAAATGGATCGAACCCCCTGCATCCGCTGTCAATGAATTAAGAGAAGAAATGTTTCAAAAATTGTCTCCATTAACTCCTGATGCACCAAATTGGGAAACTTATCGCAGTTGGAAATTAATCGCTCATCTTAAAGCGAATTATGATGATAAACCTCTAAAAAGTCTTAGTCAGGAAGTCCATGAAACGAGGAAAATTAGAAATGCTGTAAAACTAAATTCCGCATATCAGAAAATAATTCCCGACGCAATAGCAGCAGCAGACAAATTATACAAGAATGACTTAGATCCGAACGCTATCGATAAAAATCAACAACTAAAGAAGACAAGTTATTTTAGATTTTTTAAAGGATTAATAGGGTTAATAATTATGGCTGCCACATTCATACCAGTCACTTTAAGTTCAGGTATTCAAATCATTTTAGCTCGTTTTATGGCTGACATAAGTGATGAAGGATTAGATGCTAGAACCACATATTTTCTATTGGCAGGAATGTTTTCTCCGGTAATTTTTTGGCCAACAATATCATTTATTATTATTCTAATTTCAGAGGTTAATTTCCTTTCATTAGAAGGAATATTTTTCTTTTCTTCCTTAATATTTGTATTCTATCTTTCCTCGATGATTTTCCTGTATGGATACGACTTGTGGATGAAACATGTAAACCAAGTGAAGATAAGCAATTTTGCTAAATCTTCTTCAGGTCAGGAGTTTAATGCTTTAATCAAAAAAGTGAATATTCAATTAGCACTTCTCAAATAGGTTGACGGTTTACAATGTCCATGGGAGCAGCCGCGGCAGCCGACGAGATTCGGAAATGGCTTGCAAGTGAAAAATTGGAAACAAGGGAAGTCCAAGACAACCAAAACTTCCTTCATTTGCATGTACGATACCCTCCAACTAAAGCGGCGCATTTGTTTAATATCGTGATTCCCAAGAATAGAAATCTTGTCTTGATTTATTCGATAACCAGGGTCGACGAAGGCCAACAGTTAGAAATGAAGAAACATTATTCAACAGATTCACATGATTGGGAATCCTGGCTTCACGAGACGAGAATATTGTTGACTCAAGCGAACTTGGACTGGGTGCTTCACATAGGAAAAAAAGAGGAAAAAAAACCTGCACCTCTTCAGGCATTCAACCTGTCCAGGCCAATTTGGTTTGATGGATTAACTCAAAATGAGTTTATGCATACAATGAGGAAAGTATGGTTAACCAAACTATCTCTGATTCATAAAATTAAGTTTGGATATGGCCCTGGTACGGGCAAACCGGGCCCAGTAGACGATTGGCCGAAAAAACCGGCAAGTAGTCCTAGAGGGAAGAAGATTGAACAGGAAAAAATGGATATAAATTTTGATGAAACTGGCGATTTTGGAAGCAGTTTTGACAGAGACGAGTGGGCATAAAAGTTGAATCTGAGAATGACCCCTAGGGGTCGAGGTTAAGTACAGAGAATGTTCAAACCGGTTCGTCACAGGTTGTGCTGAGGTGAGTTTTGTGGATAGGAAGAAGATGAGAAGTAGCGTAATGATGGTTACATTGATGGTAATGGGCGTATTTGTTTCAATGGCAGCACCTCAAGTAGCAGCTAGTGAAGTTGTACTTACTGATGCCGTACAAATTGTTAACGGAGGTAGTCAAAATGATAGGATGGTGGCTTTAGATTCAGACTCGGAAGGAAACGTCCACTTTGTTTGGAGTAGAAACACACAACATTTGTATTACAAATTAGTAGATGCTCGGGGAGAAACTTTGATTGACGAGACCCAAATTTCTAATGCAGGACAGAGTAGAGCATGGCATCCAGATATCGCTGTTGACGATAATGACAGAGCACATATCGTTTGGGCGGATAGAACAGGGAATTGGGCAATAAAGTACACGGTCATCGATCCTTCCCAAGATGACCTTGATGGAGGCGTGGCTATCGACGCTTCAATTTCAGTAATTGATGATTTTGAAGTTTCTCGCCATACACAAAATAGAGATTGGCCTGCAATCGATGTGGATTCACAGTCAAATGCTCATATTGTTTGGGAAGATTCATATGAGCCACTTGACAAGTATTACCAACAACCTCAGATTTATTATGCAATGATTGAGGCTGATGTGATAGCCAGAACTGCAATTGTTGCAGTTGACGAAACGCTACTAACTCCAATCATTGGGCACAAAGGGCATCCGGATGTTGCTGTTGATCTAGATGATTACGTCCAGGTAGTCTGGGATGATACACGAGGAGGAAAAGTTGAGATGGTTGTCCCGATTGATACTTCAGGTTCGATGAATGCTGAATGGGCAGACATGTGTGCAGTATTTTACGGTGGTTCATTTGCTAGCGGTTATCAGTTTGAAGGACTAAAACCAATGCTAGAAAGAGCAAATATGACAGTTTATGAGACACTTTATGCGCTTAGTGGAAATTGGCCATCTGCAGCAACAAGTGGAAATTGTGCTACAGCATACGCAACTGGAGGTAGCGGCAATCAGGGGCCGCGCACCACATCTTTAGGATTACAGCCAAATGATGATTCAGGAGGAATCAGAGAACTAACAGAGGTCGTTTACGCTAATGGAGCAATTGATTTACCCCAAGATGGAGGATACTACAGCGAGTTCTGGGGACCAGCATCAACATGGGCCTGCATGTCTTGGCACGACAACCAAGGAAACGTACCCGGGAACCCACCGACTATTCTAGATCACAGGTGGAACCCTAACGCTACTAAGATAGTAATTCCAATTTCCGATGAGGGGCCTTATGGTGGAGATCCAGCTACAGACGCAGATGATACACAATCAATCCTTGAGGCGCATAATGCATGTGTTACAGCAGGCATTATTCCAATTCCTTTGTTAGCGGCAGGTTTCGGTAGTGGTTCAACAGATGTTGGTTCACATATGATGGACCTAGCTCAGTGCCCGAACGGATTTACCAGTCTGAACTCTAGAACATGTAACGGAGCCACTCTGGCCTTGACTAACGCAGAAGGAATGATGTACAGCTTCCCAACAAGCGCGGCCAATCTAGCTGAGATGCAGCTGATGGTTGAAGCATTGGTTTATCTATCTACAAACAATTCCAGAGAGATTTTCTTGACTGTTTTAGACCCACTAGGCCTCGTTGACTCCCCATGGCCGGGTTGGCAAAAAGGAGATTCCGGAACTCTGGTTGATGAAGTTGCAGACAGGTATATAGAAGATCTCGGAGCCTCTCCCGATGGATTAGGATATGGGCATTTAGTAGTTGTGAACGACACTAGAGTCACGCTAAATGATGCCTACAGTTTACATCCAGCCATTGCTATTGATAACTCTGGAAACACCCATGTCACTTGGATGGACGGAAGAGCATATGGATTTGATATAGACGTCAATTACGAGGTATATTACACTCGTCTAAGACTAAGTTCTGCCGGAGCGTGGGATGGCGTTAGCGAAGGTTTACCGTCTTTTGCTATTAAACAAATTGCTGATGCCGCGATTTCTAACGTTGAAGGATACGAAGGACTAGAACCAGATAGGCCGTTTAGCGGAAACTCTCACATGCCATCTATTTTGACAGATTCATTCGATAATGTACACTTAACTTGGTTAGACAACTATAACGGAAGTCAGGGTGAGACCTTGATGTACACTCGTTTGAATCACACAAATAATGACTATCCTGCTGGATTCCCGTTGAACTCTATTGCATCTTCAATTTTTGATCCTTGGGAATTACTTCCAATTACAGAATGGCAGTCGGATAAATTAGGACCAAACTCACCAGCACTTCCCGAACTAGGTCAACCACCCGCTTTCGCTAATGATATGGGTAGCGGAGCCCATGTAGGTTGGTCCGACACAAACAAATGTAATGACGAGAATAATGGCGGGGTATACACACTTTGTTATGTTCATATTCTCACTGGTCTAGTTGACGTTTCCTTGGCTGAGGATGAGACATTCTATCATACTATTGAGCCTAGTCAGCAGACCACGTATAATATGTCAATATCCAACCCAACACCAGGCCCTGCAGATCTAGTTTCGGATATATTTTCAGTTGCAGTTGAAGGGGTTCCGACCAATTGGAGTGCGAGTATATTCTTTTCCAGTAATCATACTCCAATTTTTGACTCTACTCCAGTGTCTTTACAGGGTGGAGAGAGTTTAAATTTATACATGAGAGTCAGAGCCCCCACAATATATCAAGCACATCATGATGAATTGGCAACTATCAAAGTAACGGCAGTGTCTTACAAAGACCCAGCAATCAGAGATGAAGCGATTACTTTGACGCTTATGGACGTAGTTCATGGAATTGAGTTAGATACCAGTCACTTCCAAGCCGATGTCGAGCAAGGGCAACAGGCGACATTTTCTATATCGATAACCAATACAGGAAATGTCTATGACACGTTCGCCTTCTATGATCCTACAACACTCGAAGGCCAAACTGAATGGGCCTTACCATTTGGTTGGGGCGTGACTTTCCCCACATTCTTGTCCTTAGACCCAGGACAATCCATGACTAGAAATTTACAAATTGATGTTCCAACTTCTCAAGAACCCGGAACGTTTGTGATTTATCTCAAAGGTTGGTCAACAGGCGAGCCAGTACTATCCGTAGACAAAGGAACATTTGATATTCTTGAATTATGGGTTAACGTTTCAATTAAGAGCACAGGAAACATAGTATTCCAGCTAGGTGAAACTACTATGCATGTTTTGCCGGGAGAATGTTCTGAGTTTGATATCGAAGTTACGAAGAATTTCACTCCAGGGCACTTAGTTTTCACGACACCCGGCGGTCCTGAGGAAAGACCCGAAGGAGTTTCTGAACAAACTTGGAGGTTCGATCACTGGACTGTTAATCTCGATTTTTCCGAAGCACCGGGAGGGAATAGCGTACCTCAAGAAACCCCGCGTTATTGGACTGTAGATGCACCAAGAACAGTAACGGCTGAAATGTGTGCACCGTATAATGCAACAGCCGGGATAGGAGATTCTGTAACAGTCAAAGCATCTTTGGACGGAGCACCCAAAGTTAGAGACTCAGTCGTTCTAGTAACTAATGTAATACAAAGGTATGACCTTGATGCAAGTACTGAAACAATACTTTCACTGTACCCCGGTCAAGAATACCAATTAGATACAATCATACAGAATACAGGTAATGGGGCAGATCGCTATGATATGGCAGTAGGCTCTATCACAGATCAAGATGGGAACTCCGATGTATGGGATGTAGTAATACCAAGAATTCTGTTCCAAGAACTAGATAGAGACGAAATTCAACAAATTCCTCTTATGATAAATGTTCCAGAAGAAACACTGGCTGGACAATACACCATAGTCATCGAGATATATAGTGAAGAATCATTTGAAGGAACTAAGCTTAGAGATTTAATTACCTTGCAAGTTGAAGTCATTGAATTCCATGATATGAGAATTACAGTTGATCCGACGGTTGAAAGTAGAATTAAGACAACAGCCCCGGGCAGAGTAGTCAGATTTACCATGAACGTCACAAACTTCGGTAATGTTCCCGATCAACCGACAGTCCACAATCATACAGTAGACGCTACCGGATGGGACCCAGCGCCAGGATTGAATGCTCTAAGTTCATGGAGGATTGATTACGCTTTGCTAGAAGGCTTTGGTTCAGAGTACCCTGTCGAGAAGCCTTGCATAGTACTCACAGCAAACGATCCTGAGCCCACAGATCGTTGCTATATTGATTGGAAGACCCAAAGGGTAACTCTTCCTGTAATGCCTTCCTACACTACGTTACAGCTGGTTGCTGTAGTTACAATAGATCCTACAGCTGCCCTAGCCGATAGAGAGATTGGAATTAAACTAAAATCAAGTTTCGGAGACTCAACTTCAGGAGGAGATTTTGATGAAACTGCAATATGGGATGATTCTTGCACTATTGACATGAATCAAGATGGATTCCCAGACAACTATCGTCCTAATTGTGATACAAACGAACAGGTATTAGAATTAAGACTTAGAGCGCCTGATTTACAGATTAAAAATGTTGATGTTGGTAAAAAGAAGGGGAATGTAGGAGACATGCTATCTGTAACAGTTCAGATAGTTAATGACGGCAATTCACATGCAACAGATGTAAATGTAATTCTGTGCGTAGACCAATCAATCAATTCAATCAAGAGAAATGGTTGCCATGAAGAAAATGTGGCTTACCGTCAGTTGATTGAGGCCATAATGCCAACATCATCAGACGACGATCCACCAACAATTACCTTACTTTACCTAGTTGAGGCAGGAAATCATGATGTGGTTGTAGTACTTGATCCAGAGAATATTATAGTCGAAACCGACGAGAAAAATAACTTCCAAAAAGTCGAAGGGACTATGGGGTCGAATAATGGTATTTTAGACGTTGGAGTTGAAGTAATCGCGAGATACTCTGTGCCAGCAATAATTCTCGGAGCTACATTTGCTTTGATTTCAGTTGCCGGTGTAGTAATGTATGGTCGGAGAATGGAAGCACTAGATAGATTTGCAGAAAAAAGTAGTATGATGTCAAATCTGGATGATGATTCTGACACTCAGTTTTGAACATTTGAATAGAGATATTGCTATTTGATCAGCCACCAAGGAAGTGGAGTATTCTTATTTGCGGATACGAACTTGTCATTTCTTACAGCAAAGTCTTTCATCAGCCTATCTCTTATATTTTCCATGATATTTTCGGCTTGAGATTCCTGTATTCTCAAATTTTGTGAGAAGATGTCCAGATCTAATGGTCGCCTAGGTTGAGTCATCATTTCTCTAGCCATGATTCTCTCTTCATAGGATTCAGCATTTTCCCGAACTTCCTTCGACGTCTTCATCATTATTTGTTGGTGAAGAGCGATTATAGCGTCTCTTTGTTGATCTATTTTTTCAAGCGAATAATCTAATCTAGCTAAAATGTTCATCGCTTCTGACATTGATAACTCTCTTCTTGTGCCTAAACTATCTATTACTGAATCTAATTCTGTCGGTAATTTGTTTGAAAGTCTCATTGGGCCACCGGCAGGGATTGCTCGATGTTCTGCTTTGAATAGTTCAGGGCCCAAATCCAGTCTCAAAGAAAAAGATTGATTCACCCTGTAGATTTTCTTTGGAGGCCCTCCCTTTTCTGATGGTACGGTTTCTGCCTCAATAAAGCCAGCTTTTTCTAGGACCTTAATGTGCTTCATTACAGCTTGCTGACTGATATCCAATAATTCAGATAGTTGCAAAGGATAGTGAGGTTCTTTCACAAGGTGTTGCAGAATAATTCTTCTTGCCTTGTTTTCTAAGATAGTTATCGCTTCATCGAAGTCCATACCACTTACCAACTCGAAGTTGGGTACTGGGGGGTGTCTAAAAACCCATTTAACAAATTTTAATCCTTTAAAATTAATTTTTATTAATCCCCATCATCCCAACTCTTCCATTTTTTACTATTTTCTGAATCATGAGATTCCTCTTTTACATGGATTTTGTCATCAGCCAACTCCTGACTCTGATTGGTATTATTCAGCTCATCATTTTCTTGAGATAAATAAACGTGGTCAACCTTTTCATAATCAACAAAAGGGGCTGGAACTTTGTTCTCCGGACTAGAATTATACTGCTTAAATAACTCGTCAGTTGTCATAATTTCGTCATTAATCAATAGCTTTTGTTTTGGCTTATTGCCCCTTCTCCAGATAATCAATCCCCCAATTAATGATATTATACCGATTGGGAAACCAAAACAACAACTTACCATCGAAATCAAAATTGTAGAATCGGAAATTAAACTGGACTGAACCTCTAAATCGTCTAAAATCCAAATGCTATTGTTGCCTTCATTCACTAATTGATATTCTCCATCTTCAGGAACATCAAAAATTAGGACCGGGATATAGACTAGTTTACCATTAATGTTTGGCCTCTTATTCATCCGCTCAAATGAATTGGTTATAACACCATCAATTTCCTCATTTTCTTGATTAAACAGCTTAATTTGTTCGATTTTAAAATCATTACTTTCATTTGTAACTATTGTATAGAGGCCCAATTTTTTCAATTCAACATTACCAGTTTCTTCACTTTCTAACTGTAATAAATTATTTTCCTCAACGTTCATTTTTTCAATAATTCTATCTGTGGAATCTCCATAGGTTACAATAAAGACTAAAATTAAAACGATTGAAAGCCCGAAAAGACGCTTTATCCAAACTCTGGCCCGACTTTCCATAGACAGAGCTGGCGGCTCCCACATTTCAGATTTGGCAATTAATATCCTAGGCCAATATCAGCTAGTTTTTCAGGAAGATATGTATCAGTAACGAAATCAAGACCATATTTAGCTAGAGATTGCTGTTCAGCCTTTTTCCCAATTTCTTTCATTAAATTAATCTGATCTTTCCAATATCCAGAATTAAATCGGGGGTCGGTTAATTCCGAGTCCAATGCACTAAGGTCTTGTTTAGTTAGATCGTCGCTTGGCAGGTCATATGCCAAAATATCATCAGCAGTAATTCCTAAGTACTGAGCACCTTTAGTTGCGAGATATTCAGAAATATGGGCTGTCTTAATAGCACCATATGCAATACTAGCGTATATCCGGAAGGACCATGGATCGCAGTCTGCAAAGACAATTATAGGTTTATTCCACTCTTGACTCATTCTCTTCATAATCCTTCTAGTCGATCTTGCTGGTTGGCCTTTAAGGTGGATTAGGGCACACCTCGCTTCTTCATCGAATCCATTTTCTACAAGTCTATCAAACATACCTCCTGTTTCAATAGCCATTATAAAATCGACATCTTCTCCAACTAAACTCAATTTTTCGGATTCTACATTATACGGAACTCCATATCCGGAATCTCCAACATCATCTCTACAATTTATTCGCATCCAATCGCCTTTTCTGTTCTTTTCTTCAAAAGTAACATTTCCAATTATCCTCGCACCGTCTTCTTCCGGTCGTAATTTGAAATCCTCCCTTAGGCACTTGGTAACTATCTCTAAATCCTCAGCCAAATTATTACTTTCATTTTGTGAACCAAATTTTCCATGGCCCCATCCTTCGCTAATGTAATACATCTCTCTTAATGTAGATGATTTCCCCGAATCAATCATTTGTTCGATAAATTCAGTCACATGTAATGAACGCAATAACTGTCTCGCTGACCCAAGACTAGTAGCATCCCTGGTACTTTTCTTTTTACCATATTTGTAAACACCCAATTTATTATCGAATCCGATATTTGTTTTTGCCCTAACGGGAAGAGTCATTGATGGTGGTACGCCTTTTTCCATTTTGTTATGCATTTCGGCAGCGATTTCTTTTAGTGCTTCTTTCACCTCATCTTTTGTTTTTCTTTTTGCAACGCCACTCATTCAAATCCCTCCTCATAATCAGCAAAAATATTGATGCCATCAGGACGTATATCTTCCTGCTTGTCTACCAATAATTCATTTGTTATTGTTTTATGAATTTCTTTATTTCCTGATTCGGAAATTTCATCCCTAATAGCGGCCAAAGCCTCACTTTTTCTAATTTCTTCGAGTATTTTCTCATCAATTTTAGTCGCACCTATAATGTCTCCATTCCCTCTAAAGAAAACATCAGTATCGGTCCAATCTCCTTTGCTAAGCCCAGACAGAGCGACATTAATCGTTGTAGATGTGCCAGGATTTAGTGTGTCGAGACGCCATGCCCAAATGCCTCGTGCTTCTTTTCTCCCTCCGTTCAAATTCTCAACCATCTTCACATTTTCGTTTTCTGGCCATTTTAGTAGGATTGTGTAAGCACGGGCTCTTGCAGTATAATTAAAAATTTTAATCGAACATGTTGCAAGCTTTCTTTCCTTATCCCAACCTAACTCTTCTTCACAAAATACTGCATTCATTATTTGAGTTATTACAGGTGCAAGGTCAGGTGTTTCCCTACCTAGAATCTTTGACGTTTTCTTCGCAATTTCAGGCAATATGACATTTACTAATTCAAACTTCTCCTTCGCTTTTTTACGCTGGTCTTTCTTCTTTGGATGATTTTTTAGACCTCTTCCTACTTCCAAGAGGCCCTTTCTGATTTCATCAAAAACCTCTTCATTATCCGCAACAGCTTCTTTTGCTTCACTGGTAAATTGAACATTAGTGGACGCTAGATGTATCAATACAGCCGCCGCGCCCTTTGGCAAACCTTTTGCTCCTGGATGATCTAAGCCATATCTTTTCCAATCTATAGATTCTATAGCTTTGGTTAAAGCACAACCACCTTGCTGATACATTAATGGAACCCGATTAGCAAAACGAAGAACCTCTATTGGACCATCTGCTGAAATATCTCCTCCAAATACAAGTCCTACCTCTATCTGAAATGGATTCCCTTGACTGACAGCGGGCAATCTCGTTACGGTTGATGCAAATCTAGAATCTATGGCTTTTGAAAGCCCCTTCTTAATCAGCAAATCATCGATTGGTGATAAACAATCTGTTGGAGGAGGAAGTAATTTCACTTTCTGGAAAGAAGAAATCAAACTCTTAGCATCCTCTGAGTTTATGCGTTTCGGCACTCTTTCATCTTCTATTTGGGAGACAGATAGAACCTCTTTCGCAGCCCTGACGCTGACTCCGGAAAAATTATGTCTAAGAAAAGAAGTCATCTTTCTTTGTTCTGATTCTCTTAGCATCCTTTGTAATGTTCCTAGTTGGATTCCATGTGGATGAGGTTTTATTTCTTCGACCACTCTAGGCAGCCTCTCGCTAGTTCTGATCCAACTACCTTCTTCTACAACTTCCCCATCTTTTCCTCTGACAATCAGACTGATTGTTGCGTGTGGATTCACTATCGAGGTCATCCTAAGATATTGATGAACAGATTGTTTTCCACGCTGATATTTAGCTTTCATTATTGTTGATATCTTCAACCCGTGTTTTACTTCTTCCCCGGTTGCTTCATCAATCCAAATTTCTCTTCTTTCTTTAGATTTTATGGCTTTGTTTTTTCTAGTATCTAGCCCTAATTCTACAAACACAGCTGAGGAATCCGTTGCAATCTTTGAAATCACACGGGTCTTAGCCCCTGTTGTTAATTGTGAATACATAACAACTCCTGTTATTCCGATACCTTGTTGACCCCTTGTCTGCCTAATAGCATGAAATCTTGAACCTAATAAGAATTTACCGAATACGTTTTCTATAGCATCCCTCGGTATCCCAGGGCCGTTATCTTGTGTGATTAACTCAATATCTTCGCCCTTCAATCTATTAATCTCAACAACGATGTTAGGTAGTATTCTAGCCTCTTCACATGCATCTAATGAGTTATCAACGGATTCTTTAACTGCTGTAATTAGAGATCGTTGTAGAGAATCAAAGCCTAGGAAGTGCTTATTTTTCTCAAAGAACTCGCTAACTGCAATTTGCTTTTGTTTTCCTGATATATCTCGTGCATCCACCATAGTATTCTCTCCACTTGGTCCTCCCATGTCCTAATGACCTGGGGCCAACTTGTGATGGATTCACCCGAACTCGACAGGCTATTGAACCATACGCTCTAGAAAATGAAGAAAGACTATATTTTGAACGTTTTTAGAAAGTTCATGATTGATACTATCGCTGCTCTTCTTGATGGCGAATTAATAGCTTATATCGGAATGATTTTGATTTTAACTGCATTCTTTCTAGAAACACGTGACATTTTGCACAGTAAAGCAATATCCTACTTGGGATTAATGGCGTTGGGTTCGGGATTACTTGCTATCCGGGCCTTTTTTATTGACGAATGGGCATTTCTTATACTTGAAGTCGCTTGGTTTTTTGCTGCAATCTTAGGAATTTGGGATTATTCTAAGAGAAAAGATCGGGCTTCCATGCAGTAATGTGTCCTGTGAATGCACTAGCCATAACGGTTAATGGACTCGCCAAGTATAACTTCCCTGGACCAGACCTGCCTTGAAAATTACGATTTATAGCAGAAATCGAAACCTGTTCATTATTGCTACTTACTCCTGGTCCGGCGCCTATACAAGCTCCGCAACCCGGGTCAATTAATTTAACTCCAGCATCTTCAAACATTTTTGTCCATCCATTTTTTTCAGATAAGTCTTTGACGGTTTTAGACCCGAATTGGATGTAACAATCTACCCCCTCAGCAATTTTCAGGCCAGCCTCCAGGGCTGCTTTCGTAACTTCAGCATAATAAGCAAAGTCATCATCTTTTCCAGCAGTACAAGATCCAGCATATGCGATATCAATACTTACTACACCTAATTCATCAATATATGCGCCATTAGTTGGATCAGATGGAATGCCTTTATCTGGATCTCCTGGATGTGCAACCATAGGTTTAATTTCATTTAAATTAATTGTGTGGATTCCTCCATCGTATACCGCTTCTTTATCTGCAATAACAAATGCCCGGACAATTTCCTCCTTTGTTAATTCAGGCCTCTTCTTGATCAACCAATCTACAGTTAAATCGTCAGGATCACAAATTCCTGTTTTAGCGCTACATTCTGTAGCCATGTTACACAAAGTTGCTCTTTCATCCATCGACAAACTTGAAAGGCCCGGTCCTCCAAACTCCATACTTCTATCCAGTGTTTCAGAGTTTGAGGCATACTTCCATAGAATATGCAATATGACATCCTTGGCAGTGCATCCAGGATCCAGACTTCCTGTTAGATTAAATCTAATACTTTCAGGAACTTTCACGAAAGCAAATTGATTATGAATTAAGTTTGCATATTCCGTCGAACCGACTCCATAGGTCAGGGCGTTACTTGCCCCTCCCATGCAGGTGTGACTGTCCGTTGCTTGAATAAAATCACCTACATCAATGAATTCTTCTCTCGCCACTTGGTGACATATTCCCGGAGAAACTCCATCGACGGCAGAATAATCTCGGACACCTGTGTGTTTCTGAAAATCATTTTGCATATCTCTCAAAGTTTGAATTTTTTCCTCAAATTTACCGAATCTAGGCACACCTGTTGCATACAATAAATGATCTTCAAATACCGCAAACTTTGGCGGGTTGGGAATTTTATACTCATCACCATATTCAGATTTCAAAAATTCATGTACCTGCGCAGTCGTAAACTCATGAGAATAACCGCCATCTACAGATGCTAGAACTGCATCGCCTGGTTTTACAAACCCTTTTCCAGAGCCCTTTGAGATTAATTTTCTCGAAATTATTTTTTCAGCCATCGTCATCGGTCTTGGTTCTTTATTGACTTCTGGAAGAAGAATTTCCTTGGCAGCAAGTTTTTTTGCAAAAGGAAAAATTCCTCCGTTTTCCAAAATTAATTTAGTTACAGGATCATATTTTTCTGTAAATTCTTCTAAATTAATACTTTCTCCATTTTGTAACCTTTGTAACATAGAATGATCGCCCATTAATTGGCCCAAATTTATGTTGTTCCTCTCATGTATTGGAGCGAACGATGATGCTATTACAATTCTAATTCCAGACCATTTCTCGCACTGAGGGGCAGTCTCTCGGCTTGAACCGGTCCCCTTTCGGTGACCAGATACAATAACTTCAAAATTTCCATTTTTTAATGCGTGAAAATCAAATACTCGTCGACCGTCATGAAGTAGCCCAGCATACGCATTCTCTGCAATTTTAGAAGGATCATAATCAAAACAAACCCAAGCAGGCGTCATCACATCTGTATTAATGTCGTCTAGTAAGTCGTCAATTGTCAAATCTTCCATCCTTAAATTCAAACCTTCATACAATTGCTTCCGAATTAATTCAAGATCTTTCGTGAGGAATAATACTCTTTTGTTGGGATTTAAAGAAATTTTTGAGGGTGGCCATTGTTTTTCGTTCATCCACATCCCCCCCGTTCACCTATGCCAAGCTCCTGTAATATATCACCATTCTCAATATTTTTCTAATTTTTTCATAGTTTATTTTTTCAATTCTATATGTTAACCTTAAATAACATCGGCATTCGGGATATTTTACCTTTCCTAGGAAAGAGGACGTGATGGGATGGCAGATTATCTTGTAGAAGACACCGTAAAATGTGATGAATGTGGAAGTCGTAACCTAAATCGAGACGAAACTCGTGGAGAAGTCGTCTGTGAAGATTGCGGGTTGGTGTTAGAAGACAAGGTAATTGATCAAGGAGCAGAATGGCGTGTTTTCAGTCCTGAACAAGGCGATCAAAGAGCTCGTACTGGGGCACCAATGACAGTAATGCTACATGATAAAGGATTGTCGACAGATATCGATTGGCAGAATAAAGACTATTCTGGGAAATCTATTTCTTCTCGCTACAGGTCTCAATTTTACAGGATGAGAAAATGGCAGAAAAGATCACGTGTCAGCAACGCAACAGAAAGGAACCTTGCGATGGCTCTTGCAGAACTAGACAGAATGGCAAGCCGATTGGATTTACCAAAATCTATCAGGGAATCCGCTGCTGTTAATTACAAAAAAGCGGTTGAAGCCAGATTAATTCGTGGTCGTTCTATAGAAGGTGTCGCAGCAGCGTCTTTGTATGCTGCTTGCCGTCAGTGTCAAAACCCTAGAACCCTGGATGAAATTGGAGAAGCTAGTCGAACCGGTAGAAAAGAAATCGGCCGTACATATAGGTTCATGGTCCGTGAATTAAAGATGAAAATTCCCCCGACCAAGCCCGAAGATTACATCCCTAGATTTTGTTCTGGATTGGATCTAGATGCAGAGGTACAGTCAAAAGCCTATGAATTAATTTCTGCAGCTCAGGAGAAAGAATTGACAAGTGGCAGAGGACCAACAGGTATCGCTGCCTCAATAATTTATATCGCCAGTGTGTTGTGTGGCAAAAGAAGAACCCAAAGAGAGGTTGCAGAGGTAGCAGGAGTAACTGAAGTGACTATCAGGAATAGATACAAAGAGTTAATCCAAAATCTAAACATTGAACTGGAAATCTAATCTGGTGAAGAAATGTCAAAAATGGAGGCGAAAGCACTCCTTCGAAAATATTGTGACGAGTTGCTGTGTCAATGTATCTCCTTATCCTTTGAATATCTGCCACTACCAAATCCTCCTTTGGAGATTCCAGATTTCCCTGCTCAATCTCCTGAAAACTTAAATTTACTAACTCAACAGGCATTAGGAATCTCATCTTTCGATACTGCAGGTTTTTTATATCGATTAGAACTTATTATTGAAAGACATCAACCTGATTATGTTAAAAGACATATCAATCCAAAAGATGAAACGGAAAAATGGCTATTAAAAAATATTAACCAGGTATCTGAAAGAATATTGATCCTACAAATCAAAGATTGGTTAGGTTCGGCTCTTGACGATGAGTCGCCTGACACAGATAGGTGGTACCTGTCAGTCAGTATATTGATTGGTTTAGCATTAAAAGGTTCTAGTATAACAGAATCTGAAGCATTCAATCTATTTCAATCTATTATTTTCGCAAGAAAGCCAGGGGAGGCTCATTCAGTCAGATATACTGGAAATCACCATATTGCCTGGGACGGCAAGGAAAACTCTTCTCACCATCAAGAAATAGGACATCCTAGCGGCGTATTAGCAGCAAACTGTATACTGGATATCTTACAACTACATCAAACGCATAGTGACACGGTATTACCTAATTGGCTTGAAAAATTATCGATTAGCAAACAAATTTCTTCATTATTGAATATTCCTTTAAGATTACAGAATCTCATAATAGACTGCAATGAGAGCAATTATCGATATTTGGTTATGGCAAGTATACATATTTTATCTGGAAGTCCAGATTTATCTAAAGAAATTTTATTTCAAATATCTAGTAGTGAGAAAGTATTCTTAAGGAGAGAATTAGCATCTAATCTTCCCAGAATTGACTCGGAAGACAGAGATTTCTGCATATCTTTGTTAGAACAATTAATTGAAGATGTGGATTCAGATACAAGAGTTTTATCAACAACATACTTAGGAAATTTAGCACGTTTTGAGAGAGCAGTGTTTATTCAATTTGCTAAGAAAATCTCCAATATGGAAGACCATCGGATGCTTCAGAGAATTGTAGAATCTGGACTAAGGCATTATCTGTCCACAGATTCAAATGACCCTGATGATTTGATTCCATCCTTATGGATTCGATGTAATCAAGAATCTCGATCTCAGTTGTCTGGAATGATAATTGAAATTGCGAAGATAAATAAAGAATCATTTTTGAGAATCTCAAATAAAATACATGAGTTAGATAAAACCTCACATAGAGATTTAGTCAGCAGTATAACTCTAAGAAATGGTGAGTTCGGAGATATGATCAGGAACAACCAGTAGTTGAGCCACAAGCATTACATTTCAAACAGGTACCGTTTCTAACCATCTGGCTACTTCCGCAGTCGGTGCAAATATCTCCAGTGAAACCATTTTCTCTTGCTAACCTTCTAGTTTTTGTTACTGAGTCTTCCGCAGTTCCAAATGCCCCTAATGTCTGTTGTACTTCTCTAACTTCACCTTTACTTCTGACTACGCCATCTTCTGTGATTTCTGGCCTACTTATTGAATAAGGATCTAGGTCTTCTTGTGAAACATGAGATAAGTCATGCCTGTCTAAATATTTTATGGCCAGTTCTCTGAATATATAATCTACAATGCTAGAAGACATTTTCACTCTTCCACTTCCTCCCATAACCATGCCACTTGGCTCAAATTTTTGGAATGTAAAAGAGTTAACAAACGCTTCTAAAGGAACTCCGTGTTGGAGTCCCAGAGAAACTGCAATTGCAAATTGGTTTAGCATTGATCTCCATGCAGCTCCTTCTTTCGACGTTGTCAGCATAATTTCTCCCAATCTTCCATCTTCGTACGCACTGTGATTTAGATACACAGTGTGGCCTCCAACACGTGCTTTCATTCGGCCCCCTTCACAACTATCCGGCAAAGACCTTCTTGTTGCAATATAATCGTGAACCATCGCCTCAGCCAGAGGTTGAGCCTTGGGTGCAGGAACAGGCAGCGAATCAACTACCTGTTCAACCATCTTCTGAACAATTACAACTTCCTCGTCCTCTTCTTCATCTAGCGCACTGGAATCAACAAGCTGATTCATTAATGGTTGAGATAATTTAGAGCAATCTCTGTAAACAGCGCAAGCTTTAATCATGGTTGAGAAACTTAGATCATAAGCATCTTTAATTTCAGAAACAGTTGAATTAGAAGGCATATTTATTGTCTTTGAAATAGCTCCGGATATGAATGGTTGAGCAGCAGCCATCATGTGTACGTGAGCAGGCCAATCAATCGATCTAGTTCCGTATTTTCCACCAGGTGTAGCACAATCGAAGACAGGTAAATGTTCGTCCTTTAAACCGGGTGCTCCTTCAATAGTCCCAGTCCCTAAAACATAGTCATTCGCTGTATTGATTTGGGCGGAGTCGAGACCCATATGGCCCAAGACATCAAAGAAATCGTCATTATACTGTTCATCAGTCATTCCTAATGTATTCACACACATATCTCTACCTAGAATACTTGGAGAGAACGCCGATCTTATATCGAATACGTCTGGTAACTTTTCTTCTATATTCTTAATTTGTGCAGAAGTAAAACCTTGAGATTTCAGATTATCATAGGACAAATACGGACATCCACTCAGACTCTTTGTGCCCATAACAAATTCTTCAATATTCTTAGTTTCCTTATCAGAATATCCCAATCTACGCAGAGCCATTGTAACTCCTTTGTTGATGATTCTTAGAGAACCTCCTCCTGCTAGTGTTTTGTATTGAACTAAAGAAAATTGCGGTTCGACCCCAGTCGTATCACATCCCATCACTAATCCAATTGTTCCGGTGGGCGCAATTACAGTCGTTTGCGCGTTTCTGTACCCGTGCTCTTCCCCTTCTCTTAGAGCACGATCCCATGCATCTCTTGCTGCTAAAAGCAAGTCTTGTGGGCATTTCTTAGCATTTATCCCTCTCGGTAAAACTGTCAAACCTTCATACTCTTCATCCGGAGCATCATATGCTGCTCTTCGATGATTTCTCATTACTCTCAACATATGTTCTGCATTTCTTTCATAGTCGGGGTAGGGCCCTTGTATTGATGCGATTTCTGCGCTAGTGGCGTAAGATTCGCCACACATTATGGCTGTCAAAGCTCCACATATAGCGTATGCTCTCTCATCATCATATGGAATTCCCATGTGCATTAGAAGTGACCCTATGTTGCAGTAACCGAGACCGAGTGTTCGATAATCATAAGACTTCTGTGCAATTTCTGCAGACGGGAATTGAGCCATTAGTACACTGATTTCAAGCGTAGCAGTCCAAAGCCTCACGCTGTGCTTAAAGTCTTCAATTTGGAAGGTTTGATTTTCTAAATCATAATAATGAAGTAGATTTATGCTAGCTAGGTTGCATGCCGTATCATCAAGGAACATATATTCTGAGCATGGATTTGATCCGTTTATCCTTCCACCCTCAGGACAAGTATGCCATTCGTTAATTGTTGTATCAAATTGTACCCCTGGATCTGCACAGGCCCAAGCAGTGTATGCAACTTTGTCCCAAAGTTCTCCAGCATCCAATACCTTACAAGCTTCAGGCTCACGTCCTTCCTCCGCAGCCCTGTCCTTTTCAGTTCTCCAGACTAAGTTCCAACTTTCACCTTTCTTTACAGCTTCCATGAATGAGTTTGGGACTCTAACAGAATTGTTGCTATTTTGACCAGAGACGGACATGTATGCCTCACCTTGCCAATCAGTATCAAAGCATTCGAAATCCACTCCTTTCCAGCCTTGTTTTGCCAAATCAATTATTCTTTGAATATGTGGCTGAGGAACATTGTCTTTAATGGCCCTGATAATAGACTTCCTCAAGGAAGGATTCTTTGTTTGGTCTAACCTATTTGCATCGTCATCATGTTCCCAGATAGATTCCATCAATGCATTTGCATGTTTTTGTAGGATATTTGAACCGATAACCAATGCAGAAACCTTCTCTTCTTCACTTGATTTCCAATCAATATATTCCTCAATATCAGGGTGATCTAAATCCAGAGTAACCATTTTCGCAGCGCGACGAGTGGTTCCGCCAGATTTTATGGCACCAGCAGCCCTGTCTCCAATCTTAAGGAACGATAGTAAGCCGGAGGAACTGCCTCCTCCTGACAAAGGTTCACCTGCTCCTCTAATATTGGAAAAATTAGAGCCAGTTCCCGATCCGAATTTAAATAATAAAGCCTCCCTATTCCATAATCCCATAATTGAGCTAGTTCCGCCTACCAAAGAATCGCTAACAGATTGAATAAAACAGGCGTGAGGTTGTGGGTGCTCATATGCATTCTCAGATAGACATAGAGTTCCTGTGGACGGGTCGACGTAATGATGACCTTGGGCTGGCCCCTCTATTCCGTAGGCCCAGTGTAGCCCTGTGTTGAACCATTGAGGGCTATTGGGCGCGGATCTTTGACTCGCAATCAGAAAACACATTTCATCAAAGTATGCCCTAGCATCAACTTCACTAGCGAAATATCCATACTTGTAACCCCAATATGTCCAAGTTCCGGCCAATCTTCGGAATAAATTTCTACCATGAATTTCTCCAGCAAACCGATCTTTTGGATCTAAAGTCTGTAATTTTTCGTGGTCGGGCTCACTTCTCTGGAGCCAAACGGGAATGCCATCTTCCGCCACCTTGCGCAGATAGGTAGGCACCCCCGCTTTTCTCAGATATTTTTGAGCAGCAATTTTTCCAGGAACTCCTTCGAATCCGGAAGGGAACTGAACTCCTTCAATAGAGTCCGCCATGGTTCCATCAGGATTTCTTATTTCGACATCCATGGATATCCAAGAAAATAAATCAAAAGGATCTTCTCCTGCAGTTGTAAATCGTCTTTCAACTATCATTCCATTCTCATTATTTTGATGATTTTGAGCCGTTTTTGATTTGTCTTTTATCTTGGTTTGCATAGATTCACACTCCTATTTTCCAAAGCCCAGTTATGGTGTTCCCGGCGTAAGGGAATTTCCTTTCGGAATAGAGGGTGTTTAATGCTTTATGCAAGCACCTCTTTATTTGCTATATTTTCTATACTTATTTCACAGGACGAGTTATCTTGAATTTTTGTTATTTTCGAACATTATTGCCTTATATCCAGACTCCAATCTAATTTCGCACCTGATCTTGTAATCATAGCTCCGACAGAGCAATATTTCTCATGACTTTGGTGTATCAATCTTCTTACTAGTTTTTCGGGAACATCTCCTTCAATTACATATTTCATATTCACAGATGTGAAAACTTTTGGACTTTCAGAAGCTCTTTCAGATTCTAACTCAATCCACATCGCTGTTATATTTTCCATTCGATGTTTTAATCCAGCAAGAACATCAATTAACGAACATGCTCCATGCGCTTGGAGGACAATTTGCATAGGGCTAGCCGCAGTTTCACTATAGAATGGTGTAATCTTTCCATTATCGGTTTCTCCTTCGATTCCTTCGCCTATAACCCATCTAACTACGCCTTTCATCTACTGCAACTCTTGTTAAGGCACGGGGGTTGGCTTCATGAATGAGTGGTAAGTGCCATCTCCGAGAGCAATGTCCGAGGGTACAGCAATTTCAATTAAAAACGGCAATTTAATCGTCCCAGATGAGCCTTTAGTGCACTTTATTGAGGGAGACGGTATTGGAATAGATATAACACCTGTAATGATTAAAGTGGTAGATGCTGCTGTAGAAAAAGCATATCGGGGCCAACGAAAAATACACTGGATTGAAGTATTAGCAGGGCAAAAAGCATTTGATAAAACTGGTGAATGGCTACCTGAGGAGACTCTTGAAGCGATGAGGGCCGGATTGGTATCTATCAAAGGCCCACTAACAACCCCTGTCGGAGGTGGAATAAGAAGTCTGAATGTAGCTCTTCGTCAAAAACTCGACTTATTTGCTTGTGTACGCCCAGTTAGATGGTACGAAGGCACTCCGAGCCCGGTAAGAAATCCAGACTATGTCGATATGGTAATCTTTAGAGAGAACAGCGAAGATGTCTACGCCGGAATAGAATGGGAATCTGGAAGCCCTGAAGTCAAGAAGGTAATAAATTTCCTTCAGAATGAAATGGGAGTAACAAAAATTAGATTTCCCGAAACTAGTGCCATAGGAATTAAACCTATTAGTCCCGAAGGAACATCTAGGATAGTCAGGGCTGCAATTAATTATGCTATAGATAACGACAAACCAAGTGTTACGTTAGTTCACAAAGGAAATATAATGAAGTATACTGAAGGTGGTTTTCGAGACTGGGGATATCAATTAGCTAAAGACGAATTTGGTGCAACGGAATTAGATGGTGGGCCATGGTGCACTTTGAAAAATCCAAAGTCCAATAAGCAGATAGTAATTAAAGACGTAATTGCAGATGCTATGTTGCAACAAGTACTTACAAGGCCAAAAGAGTATACTGTGTTGACAACAATGAATCTAAATGGAGATTATATTTCTGATGCGTTAGCCGCACAAGTTGGAGGTATAGGAATAGCTCCGGGTGCCAATATAAACTATGATACAGGAATATCAATTTTTGAGGCCACACATGGAACAGCACCAAAATATACTGGACTCAACAAAGTAAATCCAGGTTCATTGATACTTTCTGCAGAAATGATGCTTCGCCATATGAGATGGAATGAAGCGGCTGATTTGATTGTAAAAGGCATGGAGGGTGCAATATCTGCAAAAACAGTGACTTATGACTTTGAAAGGCTGATGGATGATGCTAAGTTATTGAGCTGTTCAGAATTTGGTGAAGCATTGATTTCTCATATGTGATTTGTATCAAATCCGTGAATTTAGCTGTTGAGCGTCAGAGACAACTCCGAACCCATATTCTTCTTCAAGAGCTCTTGAAACTAGTCTAAAATCAGAATCTCTTGTCGCGACTAAAATACTTCCAACTTCTTGCAGAGCTAGAGAGGCTAAGGATGCTGCGTCCCGCATAATTTCCATATCTCCACCTTCTGGGTATATTTCTTTCCCATTCAATTCCGTGCGTATTGGTATTTCTTCCGATCTCTCACGCTTTTGTTCGTCGACTAATTGGAAAATATTTTCGTGCTTCAATAAAAATTCTTCTAACTCAATCTTTGATAGTTTGTTAGAATAATCTTCTTGAGGCCATGTGCTGAATGATTTACATACTTGGTCCACTTTCTTTCTTAGAAAATCAGGAGTAATTTTCTTTTCCCACTGCTCTCTGTTTATGTAAACGTCGTTAAATAATTTTAAGACACTTTCAGGATTCTTCGTTCTATTCGTGAATTCTGAAACTGCTGCCGGCGGAATCGAAAGAAAAGTCTCTTTTCCGCCTTGTCTTCTTAACATCATGTGGAATGATCTTTCGACAGACCAGTCAAAAGAACCGAACTCATCATTAGAAATTTCTTGAAGCAGATCATCCTTCAGGGCATGAATTAATACATTAGTATCCACTAATATCAACGGTTTTAATCCAAGATTTTTCAATGTTCTCCTTTCTTTGACGGGGATATTAGCGCTCTGGCTGACAAAAACTGCTCTTTGAGTATCTCTCAATCTCTCGACTTGTCTTCCTTTGAAGTAACCTGTTTCAATAGCCTCTTCAAACCTCCTGATTCCTCGTAGTGGATTTTCTTCTGCAATCTGCTCTCCTAACAAGGTTAATTCAAAAATATCCTTCATGTCGTGTAATTCAAGTTGAAACCGCCTTTCCAAATCCGACTCTCTTGACCCGCTGGTTTTCTCAAGGGTCATCAAAGCCGCTTTTACTCTTCCTTTGAAGTTCTTATCAGGTAGACTATGTTCGTCCGGGTATCTTTGTATTAACTCCAAGGCTTCCTTTCGCCTTTTGTTGTAATCACTATCAAAATTATCCTTAGATTTTTCTTGTTCACTAACGAATCTAATCAATCTCTTAGTCGCAATATCTGTTTTACCTGAGTTGTTATCTGCACATGTCCTCAAATACAACTGAAACCGTTGAGTCAACAAAGTTTCTAATTCAGGCTTTTTATCCAAGAGCTCCACAGCTTCTTTCCATGTTTCTGAGTGGGCATATTCGATCATCGCTTTTCTTAATATTAGAGATGATTCTTCGTAGTTATCTTTAATTTTCAGGGCCCCTTCTTTGTAGGCTCTTGCAGCATTTAATCTGTTACCATTTTCTTTTTGTAACGCGGCTCGTATAATTTGATATTCAGCGGAATCTTTGTCGTAAATTCTGTACCATTTTTCCAAGGATTCAATTCCAATGTTATGTTCTTTAACTAAGTTAGTTATTGCCCTGATGGTCCTTATTGTATTATTTTCTTTGGCAGCGAGTCTTTCCAATGTTTGAAGTGCACTTTCTTTTTTCTCGGGGTTCCCAGACTGTAATTGCATGGCTGATGAATTTACGTACAATGAATCAATTAAAGCTCCAAACAATCTCCTATCAAGAGTTGACAAATCGATGTTGTTGATTGATTCCTCCAATGAGTAAATCAGCAGGTCCTTTACAACACCAGAACCATCAGATGCTAATGCCTTCCTAACCTGATTCAATACAATAATAGCGCCTTTGTCTAAGATTTTATGAATTGAATCAATGTTAGAAGGCACACCTCCTAACAAAGAAATCAATGATATGGACACGTCGGAGAGAACATCATCTTTCTCAGATTTTTCTATGGAAATTAATGCCTGTTTTCTTATGTCGATTAATTCTTTGATATTTCTTATTCCAACTTCAGCAGGCATCAAATGCCAAATCATCAATGCACGAAACGGATAGGCTAAGGCTAATGAACGGTCATCGTTCATTTTTCGTGCTAAATTTTCGATATCTGCAGTTCTAGTCATAACAGATAATATTTCGTCTGTGTACCTAATCGAATCAATTTTAGAAAGAATCTTTGAAGCTTTCAGCTGTATTTTCGGAGGTGCATCTGAACTCCTCATAGCGAAAGCAACACACTTTTCCCCGGCATCTTCTAATGACAGTAATATTTTTTCTTCTAGAGGTATGGAGGACTGTTTTGAAATAGATTTTATCGCAAATATTAATTCTTCGTCGTTGTCTATCGACAATTTTTCAATAATTTCAGTTGATTCGGCGAATCTACTTTTTTCAAATAAACTCTTACTTATTCTCCATTGTAAAATAGACGGTATAATTTCATCTGAACTGTCTAAGATATCCCTGCCTTTGAGTAATGTTTCCAGAGGTAGATCGTCTTCGATAAATTCAATCTTCTTCCAGGCCTGAACTCTGATACAATTAGCAAGTTCATCATCGCCTTTTTGATTAATACAATCAATAATGATGTTATTTTGGTCAGAATCAATCAAAAATAAGCTCTTTTGTTTTGCAACAACTGTTTTCATTTGATCGTGACCTTCTATTTTTTCAAGAACTTGTATTGCTTCTTCAGATTTGGCACAGAGAAGAAGAATTGCTTCTAGTAATGCACCTTCATCTTCTAAACCTCTTAGCCTCCCCTTCATTATATTAGGCCAAGTTAAAGGTCTTGGCTTACCTGCAAGGTCTTTCCGAATTTTTTCTAAACAAAGTGCCTGAGCTGAGGACAAAACGAAGGGTATCTCCATCTGTAACCATTTTCTTAGACTAACAACATTTTTTGGATCTAAGTTTGCACCCATTATCCATTCTTGCGAATCAAATTTTTTTGTTTCTTCCTCAATCACATCGAACCTTTCAAGCTCTGCAAATATGGGAGCTTCTCTTGCTAACCTACTCCAGACAGGATGGATTCCTTGACTACATTCTAACCTCAAAATATCCATCTGCTTGTCTAAAGGTTCATCCCATGTTGCCATTTTGTATTTTTGAGCAATCAATATCGCCAGCTTAAAAGCCGCAGGATTTGATGATTTGATAACTTCTTGAGGTGTTGGCAAATGGTCCTCTAGAGCCATTCTACTCTGTCTTCCCCCTCTTCTCCCAATTCTATTTCTATGACCACGGTTGTTTGAATTTCTATTTCCAATTTCGTTTTTATCTATTGCTTTAGGTGCTGTTTTTTCTGCAGCAAGAACTGCTAAAGCCTTCCAGTTTTTATTGAGTAAATCCCACGTATCCGATTTGTTGATTGCACGCTTTCGGCGGCCGGCATCATCCCCTGCTCTTTGCAGGTCTGCGATACAATCCAAAAGATATTGCTCCAAATGAAGACACTCCGATAATTCGCCCCAAAGCCCCTCCTACATGAACGCACCGCCTTATTATGCAAGTCAGAGAATGCGAGAACTCAAGATATGTCACGATTCAGGCGTGTTCATGGAGGCTCTGGCCACGATAGTGATTTTGCTTCATCCTCTCGCTGCTTTGGCAATTATAAGAGAATTTGTCAAACAAAAAAAATGGCGTCAAGAGAGATTAAATTTAACACACCACGAGGTAGAGGAAGCCATTTCTAGGCACAAAAAAAAGGGAAATAAGATATTATTATACGTAATCCTTGTAATTTTACTGGCCTTTGTTTCAAAAGCCATTTATTTTCAGATCAATAATGGAGAAGTAAAATTTTCAGATTTAGTTCCAAATCATTTTCATGGTTGGGCAGGTATTGTTGGACTTTTTTTGATGTTATATCTGAGGCGACTTGGTATGCAAGCCAGTGAAAATAGACACAGCTTAGGGCATTATGAAGAGATAAGCAAACGGCATGGGAAAGTCAGCGATTTATTGTTATATTTAGTGGTAATACATGCATTTCTAGGATTTTTATATTTATTTACTTATCTTTGAGACCAAATTTTTAACCACTCATCAATATTAGATGTAATATCTTTTTTCCTGACATCTCGATTGGTAACGATTCCATTATCGAGAGGTTTTATCCTGCATCCACAAGCATTAGCGTGCCCCCCTCCATCAGGATCAAAACTTGTAGCTAAGTTAGTCAAATCGAAAATTCCTCCGGCTTTATGTATAAACGAATTAGTGTAAAAGGAAGCGGATACAGGGTATCTTTCATCGTCGTCAAAACCAACTCCAACATCTCCATGAATCACCATACAAGCATCACATTCTTCTCCAGCGATAGATGTCACGAGATAACCATTTGATCTTATATTCAAGTTCTCTAATCTTGCAATTGCCAACCGGTCAATTATAATGAGATTTTTCTTTATTATTTGATTAAGATATTTCTGCTTAGCAATTCTTTCATCAAGAACCGTCTTTACTTCAGGCAGATCAAGTATATCTTGAACCGAGACACGTCTTTCGAGATTTTCGAGAATACTTATTGAAACGTCTTCATTTGAACCTATAACTCTTCCAAGCCAAAGTACTGGATTCTCCCCATTAAATTCTTCAATTGATATGGAACCGCCATCTAACTTGTCTACCCACATCATTGTTTCGGAAAGATCGGTTAAGTCAACCTTATCCTTCAGAAGATTGTACGCAATTCTTGCCGCGCTAGGGGTTTTTTCCCATAAAATAACACATTTCTCAAGGTTATCTTTAGCAGGCTCGTTTGATTTGTGGTGATCAATACTCAGTCCACAATTAGGGTGCCGTGGTAAATCACATATTGCCGTATTTCTGTCGATTATTTTGTCCATCATGCCTGCGCGTAGATTTCCTGGATGGCCAAAAATCACCTCTGCATTTGGCCACCATCTCTTCAAAATAGCAGCAGTAAATATCCCATCCAAATCACTGTCGGTTATTATTTTTTTAATGTCAAGCTTTAATGCCTTTGTGTACATATCCATTGACATCGCCCGAAACAGTTATCTGTGCCTACACTATATTTGGTATAATTCAATATCGATAACCTCTCCCCTTGATTATGGAAACGTCATGCGGCTTCATTCTGATGAATTATGACAGTATACTTTTACTCCAATATCCTCAAGGGCATTGGAGTTTTCCTAAGGGGCATATCGAAGAAAATGACAAGGATCACTTTGCAACAGCAAAAAGGGAATTGCTCGAAGAAACAGGCATATCAGAGGTTTCGATAATCGATGGATGGATGTACAGAACAGAATATTCATTTCTTTCTAGAGGCACTCCTACTACAAAACAGGTATTTTGGTATCTAGCCAATACAGAGGAATTAACTGTTAGATTATCACATGAACATACTAATTATATGTGGGTAAATTTTGAAGAAGCATTCGAACAATTAACATTCAATCAGGAAGTAGAGTTATTGATTTCAGCAAAGAATTTTTTAACCAGTGCTTAATGAGAGTAAATATTCCAGGCGATCCAAATCATAACGATGCCGATTATGAAATCAATTATTTTCCACGCTTTTTCTGTTTTCAACAATGGTGCCAGACGACGGGCCCCAAAACCAAGACTGTAAAAGAACAAAAATGATGAAGCCATTGCACCTACAGCAAATGCTATTTTTTCATCTCCCTGAAACTGCAGAGATGCTGTTCCCAGAAGTACAGTAGTATCGAGGTAAACGTGAGGATTTAACCAAGTAAAACCAAGAGTAACGATTGCAGTTTTTTTGGCGGAAATAAAAACTTCTTCATTATCTAATTTCAATGAATTACCTTCATATGAAGCCTTAAATCTTAAAATTGAATAAATTATCAAAAAAGAAATAGCGAACCACTTAATTATTTGAGAAATAATCTCAGAATCAGATATTATTTCTCCAAATCCAAAAACTCCTAAACTTATCAGGGCCGCGTCAGAAAAAGCACAAATTGTGCACACGAGAAGCACATGCCTATCAGACAGTCCTTGACGTATTACAAAAGCATTCTGTGCACCGATTGCAACTATCAGTGAAAGACTGATTAATGCGCCTTCGAACCCTGCTGATTCGATACTCACCGATTTCACCCTATCTTTTACCCAAAGGCGTCCAAAGAGTTTCTCCTTCTTCTCCGGTAAGCCAACGAGATAACACGAAACAGTGGTCAGATAGTCTGTTGAGATAACTAATGACATCCTGTCGTACCTCTTCACGTAAAGAGCAAGCCTCTCTTTCAGATCTACGAACTATAGTTCGGGCCATATGCAAATGCGCCACTATTGGATTACCAGTAGGAAGTATGAAAGAAGATAAAGGTTCTAAATCTTGTAACATGTAATCCATTTCTTCCACCAATCTATTTCCGGCTTCTCTGTCAATAGTTGACATTTGTTCTGGAACCCCGCCTGGAGGACATGCACACTCAGCACCAACATCGAATAACTCCTGTTGAATAATGCCCAGCATTTTATCCGCTTCTAGCAGGCGTTTTGAAGGGATAGTGATATTCCCGTTCCTTTTTATTTCCGAACGAACAAGACCAATCGCAGAGTTTGCTTCATCAATAGTGCCGTAAATAGAGACTCGGGGGTGCTCTTTTCCCACGCGAGAACCATCTACGAGAGAAGTTTCTCCTCCGTCTCCGCCGCCGGTATGTACCTTAGTTATCCGAACCATATTATACGTCCGGAAGGGTTAGCCAATATGAACAATCGTCTCAAAGATTAATTCAAATCTAAATGCTTTCTTATTGTTTCTAACCATGATTCGTCCACAGCCCCCCACCCGCCGATTTTTTCTAATTCCATCGTATGTTCTTCACGTGCTTTTTCGTTATTTTCTTTCTCATAAATCAGCGCCAATGCAGCATGACTCATTGCATTGATCCATTGTTCGTCCATATCCCATGACTTTTCAAAATGGGCTATTGCGCCATTTCTTCCATGAATCAAGCCCCTACTTATTTGCCTTAAACCCGACTTTGACCATGATATTCCCTGTACTCCGATTATCAATCCTCTAAATATAAGATAGATTTCCAGAGCTACCAAAACCGAAGCCAGTACAAAAGAACCAATTTGCTCCGTTTGAGAGGCTTCTGTCCACCTTTCAGTTAGAAGAGTAATCGATCCTATGCAAAATAGAATTCCTCCAAACGGAGCAACGATAACATCGTCATCGGTCACTGACATTTTAATGACGCCATAGATTACAGCACAGCCACCAATAAATGTGGATATGTAGGCAGGAGCCAATTCGTTCCCTTCTCCTCTAGGAGCACTTGTAGACATCCATAATATGGATGCTATGAACAATAAAACACCAGCAAAAAAACCACTTATTTCAGGAAAAGGCTGCTTCCTGCTATACCAAAAAACAGTAGCCCCTAATATCATAAATAGTAAGATCCAATTCCACACAACAATCACTCAGTTGATTCAACGCCCCAGCCCGGTGCCCAAAAATCTTCGTCATCTAACCACTTCAACCATTCAGCTGAGTCAGCTCGTAAAAGCCTGAAACATCTTCTGTCTAAACCAGCCAAAAGTTCGTCGGATAGGTCTCCTCTTTGATGAGAATCAGTCCATTCGATCTGCATTTGGCGAATTAATCTCTGGCCTTCAGTATAATTATCAAAATTAATTTCGCATAGTTCTCTCAAGTCCTGTAACCATAGTCTAGTGCCTTTGATGTGAAGATTATCGATGATTATTTTTTCTTTTTTTTTGAATGGCCACCAACTCATATCAATCGACCCTGCGTCAAGGTCTTCTTTCTTGATGCTTTGCGAATAATGAAAGAGTACATGTCCTTCCGAGAATCATGGGGCGTGTATTTGTTCACTTGCATGGTAAGGCTAAAGATTCATCATTTAGGGCTGCGATTTCTGATTATGCTAATAGATTGATTTCTGATGGCATACAAATAGTCGAACATAGGAATAAGACAGACCCGGGCCCCTATTTGGATGATGTAATTAAAAAAGCAGGCAATGATACAGTAATCCTTTTGCAGGAAAAAGGTGAAAATCTTGATAGTATAGGATATTCTGAAAAAATGAAACAGTGGCGAGTATCGGCTAATTCAGTCCATCTGGTTGTTGGACCGCCTGGGGGTTTTGGTCCTTATGAAGGCGATTTAAAATCTCTCTCATTGGGGAAAATTACTCTACCTCATGAGTTAGCAGCTGTGGTTCTATTGGAGCAACTATATCGCGCATGCACCATAATCAAAGGATTACCTTATCATCGTTCATGATTATCCAATTTTAACAATTTCATTTTTGCCGTTGACATGAATGATATTAGGTACATGCTCATTTAACATATCTTCGCAGATGATCTTGTAAGTTACGAGAATCACTAAATCTCCGGGATTCACTAGGTGGGCAGCAGCACCATTGATGCAAATCTCTCCACTCCCTCTTTGTCCTGGTATCACGTACGTTTCCAGTCTAGAGCCATTTGTTATGTTGAGAACTTCTATTTTTTCCCATTCTGAGATATTTGCAGCCTCAAGTAGGTCCTCGTCAATAGTTATAGATCCTATGTAATTTATGTCAGCTTCTGTAACTGTGGCTCTATGAATTTTTGAATTCATAACTGTTCGCATTGGTGTCATTGAGCCTTTGGGATTTAATCTAACATTTTAATCCAAGGGAGTCCTGAACTTTGATACTAAAACGTCTGGTTGATACATTCGCTCTCAACAAAGGGTGTGCGTTGATAAATGAATTACATTTAGGACAGATACTTCGGTGGTCGTGATGATAGGAAAGTTACCAAGAAATGTTAGCCTTGAAGGTTCGAAAAAGAGTATTGTTGCAGGCCTGATGGTCTTCATAATGCTATTTAGCACTCAAATGTACTCCTTCCAAGATTTTGAACCATATTCAGAAGAGGAATCTGAATGGGGCCCAGTAATCCAAAGAACAGCATTTCAACAAATAGATGTTTCAGATGGCCCGATGGCAGAAAATAATGAAGTTCAGCCTGGAGCAATGAATCCATTCTCACATCCTGCATTCAGTGACCCAATGTATCACGACCCACTTGCTATTTACGGGAAAATCTCCGATCCAGCAGCATTGGCAATTGACCCAAGTTACGGCTTTATGTTAGAAGAAACTGATACAGAAGATCATGACAATGACGGCATTTCTGACTTAAATGATCTAGATGATGATAATGATGGTATATCCGACTTAATTGAAAGATTTGATGGATGTTATGGGACAGACCCTTTCGACCATGATAATGATGGGATACAAGATGAATTCGATTGGGATGATGACAATGACGGATTATTGGAAGGACCAATTGATTGGTCTCAAGGGGCGGATCCAAAAAATAATACAGAAGACCGTTACGTTATTCCAACAACAATTCATCCATGGACCCAAACAGTAGTAGGTACAGGATACCGTATCGATCAGAATCTTTTGGATCATGATAATGATGGAATTACCGATGAGGACGTGGATGGCAATGGCAAAGGGTCATATGATGAAGACGATGATAACGATGGCAGAATAGATCAGTTTACATGGCCATGTGATTTTGATAGCGACGGTATTCAAGACTATTTTGATCTGGATGATGATGGGGATTCAGTTCCTGATCTTTGGGACGCCCATCCATGGGACCCTCAAATTACAGCCAACATCACTCAAAACAATCTTTGGTCAGATTGGGTTGAGTGGGACTCCGGCCCAACAACATTCTTTGTAAATATCAACAACGCTGGATTGACTCCGGAAAATATTACCGTGGAAACTGGAGACATAATAACATGGATTAATTCCGATGTAGAAGACCACTCTGTATTAGCTCAAGGAAATGTCTTTGCGAGCCCGATAATAGGAGCTAACGGCGGTCAGTGGAGCTATCAGTTCAACAACTCAGGCAATATCACATATCAGAATCTTGCACTATCATCTTCTACTCAGGGCAACATCACAGTACTGCAATCATCATTTACCGGTAGTGATTACTATGGAGAATATGTAGGAGGAATTGATTTTGTGGAAAGAGAGAAGGCCTGGCACCCCAAGGTGCAAGCATTTTCAAACATAATAGATGGTGATTTAGACGGCGACGGTATTCCAAACTTCTTAGATCCAGATAATGATAATGATGGGTCTCCTGATTCTTCTGACACTGATGATGATAATGATGGATTATTAGATATGTATGATGTTGATGATGACAACGACGGAATTCCTGATACGTGCCTTCAAACAGATACTAATTTGGATGCGGCGGGTGATTATCCCATTCCAAACCAACCATTCTATGATGGAATCATAATGACGCCCGGTGTGGATTGCGAAATTGATTATGACCGCGATCTTGACGACGACCGCTATAGAGTCATCGATCAAGATTATGATTTGGTGTGGGATTGGCTAGATACTGACTTGGGAGGTGTACCAGTTCCAGACAACACAGTCGGCGGGACTCTTACCGACGCAAGTGATTTACCTTGGGACCTTGATAATGATGGCGAAATTAATGAATTGGACATATTCCCAACAATTCCTCAAAGTACTGTTGACACATGGGACTGTCCAAGTCTTACAAACCCAAATCCGTCTAACCCCGACGATAATTGTTATTTAATGCGTAAATCATACACAGGATTCAATGATTGGGATGAAGATGGGATAAATAATTGGGATGATATTGATGATGACAATGACGGAATATTTGACTGGTTGGACATAGATGACAATTGCGATCTCGACGATGACAACGATTTACATTTGTTAAATGGTTCAAAGTACCGTGACGACGGTCCAAACGATATAGACACAGATGTAGACGGAGACGGATTACCTAATGATGAGGACTGGGATGACGACAACGATGGTATCTCAGATTATTATGACCCAGATGACGGAAATTGTGGTATCCAAGACTTGGATGCAACCGACCCATTTGACAATAGCTATCCAACAAATGACGGTGATTTATTGGATGGCTCTTCTGACGATCAACTATATTCATTTGCGATAGTTTACGAAATGTATTGGAATCAGACATGGATGTTTAATCCATTTACCTCAGCAAATGGCTTCATTTTAGATTACAATGGATTTGATGAAAATAATCCATCAGTCAGTGGGCAAGTCCCTGAATTATATTGGCACGTAATACAAAAATGGAGCCCCTTTAATGGCGATAATCACTTTGATATAGACATTGACGGAGACTCTCTCATAAATGGAATCGATGTAGACCAAGATGGCGATGGGTTACCAGATTGGTGGGATCAAGATGAGGGTAATGACGGAGTATTAGATGTCAATGATATTAAGATGGGCGGTAGCTTTGATGACAACACCTGTGGAGCGACATTATTTTGGATTTATGTCCCCCAACAGCCACAACCAATAGACCATGAATGTGGAATATTTTATGCATGGTACTTTGGTGCTCCTTTAGTCACGCCGACAAGGGCCAATCAAGTAGAATACACATATCCTTACAGTACACGACCAGATCCCGACTATAGCGATGGAGCTTACAACGGAAGCAATTCTCAAGGTCAGTGGACCTGTAATAAAAATTGTTTCCATTTCACTTTCGACCCACAAAGTGGAGTAAGCCCCACAGCAGCGGTCACTTACAACCAAATGAAAGACAATAGAGACTTGTGGATTGCTTACATAGGTTTATCTTACGGATTTTTCCAATGGACTGCAGATTCAAATGCAAATTTCTTCCCCGATGAAAGAGCAGATTTATTGAATAATGACGTAGATCCTGATGACGACTGTGGTGCACCAGTTACAGGGAATATGGAACCTCAGTGTTTATTCAATGATACTGCTGATCTTGATGATGACTTCGACGGAATTTATGATCATTGGGATATAGATGATGACTCAGATGGTATATGGGATTATTTTGAGGTCGACAGTAACGACGATCTTGATGATGACACTGGAACGATCCCGCCAGGAAATTTCTATACTGGTTCAAATTGTGAAGACAATGATGATGATGGTACAGATACAGACCCTGACGAAGACGGATGGTTCCAAGCTGTTCACGACAAAGGTGTTCTAGGTCAAGGCCTTCTCAATCCTAAATATTATGACGTAGACAACGATAACGATGGTATTCCTGATGGAGAAGATCCGGATGACGATAACAACGGAGTCTTAGATACAGATCAAGAATTGCTTTGTTTTGTCGGTGAAGAACAAATGACATGGGATCATGATAATGATGGTATTGTGAATTGGAAAGATGACGATTGGGACGGAGATGGTAGAACCAATCTCATAGAACTTAATACCGCGACCCCGTTTATTTCAGCATGGGACCACGATAACGATGGTCTAAGAGACGACATTGATCTTGACGACGATTCCGATGGAATGAAAGATGAAGATGAAATAATGCTGTGGCCATCAAGATATGGAAGCGAATCTACGAACCCTTGGGATCACGATGACTTTGGAGGTGGTGAAGGTATTGCTAATCCATCAGATCCCAATACAGGCCCTGATGCAATTGATGAAGATGATGATAATGACAGCCGGATTGATTCTGACTGGGACCAACTCGAAGAGGATAACGGCAGCTCATCGGATTGGGACAGTGATAATGATGGAATTTTAGACGAAGATGATAAGATTCCAACCAGAATAACTTTGACATCACCAGAGATATTATGGCTTGATAATCTGTATGCTGCTAAGTTTAACGGAACTGTAAGTTGGTTAGATTTAGATCAAGGTGTTTTCGCTCCAGCTGAAAATTTACCAGTGCAAGTACATATTGCTTGGACTAGAAACGGAACATCTGCAGTTGAAACGGTTGATGTCTTGACAGACGCAGACGGTAAATTCGTTGTCGGACAATTTTTGTTCCCTGAAGATTTGCCTGTAGGTTCTAACACAACATATCATGTCTATGCAGAAGTGACTGAGATGTTTTTACATGATGGCTCTTCTACTCAACCAATTCCTACAGAAGTACGTGCGAATACAACAATCGACTATGTAGCATGGACCTATTTCAGAAGCGATGAACAACCATTATTCGTCGATTACAAGGTACATTATGCAGCTGATTGGGATAGAGGAATATTCGATAATAAACTATCTCATGCGCCAATATCTTTCACAGTTCACGGCGGCCCATTTGGTAATCTAACTCATCCAACCATATTTGATGGATATGGTTATGGTTACAGAGCAGATTCTGGTGGCTGGGTGTCATTATCATTTGTTCAGACAAGCGGCAGTCAAGGTGTTTGGAAACAAGTACAGTGGAATTCTACAATTGACAATGGTGTGGGGAAAGTACCAGGTGCATACGAAGAAATTGTATGGGATAATACATCGAAATCGCACAGCGTAGTTGGATTGTATGAATATACAAACACAAGCCTTCCAATTGGTGATTATATGTTCATTGGGGAATCACGACCGGATTTAGGCGGGGAAATGCCATGGCCATACTTAGAAGGGGACAGAACAGACTCCTTTGCAATACGGTCCATGCATAGAATGTATGTTGAAGCAGACATAATCACTCCTTCCATTCGACCTGTCTACTTCTATGATTCCACACAATTTACTGGGGCATCATTTGGTGCTTGGAGAGCCCTGTTCCATGCTCCTTCATTGGCAAATGCAAACCTAGAGTACAGTGAAGTAAGCCTTGGGAAACAATATCCTATGCTCTGGGATGGCACTCCTCAAGGGCTGACGGGTGAGGCTGCAAACTTACGTTCATTCTTATCATCGAACGGAACACACTGGTTTATCGCAATGCAAAATGGTGGTGATTTCAATGTACCTCCTTGCGGGCCAATAAACCCACAAGACCCAGCAAGTGAGATTAGATGTGAAATTGTACCTGAGATGTTTACAGGTGAAACATTCAGAGTATTAGGAAGCGTATGGAATCGAACAATGACCGCGTGGCCCCATGATGCAATGGCATTACAGGTGGATATTGATAACAACGGAGTATTTGCAGGATCACAAGAGACAGGATTTGCTAGAGTTCCTGATATGATTAACGGAGAAGCAGTATTTGATTACAATTGGACATGGTATTCTCAATACCCTGCAGGAGTCTATGGTATACGTGCCGATTTCACTAATTCGAATTATTACTTTACTGGGAATCAATCAGCGGTTCTAGCTCCAACAGGTGCTTATGTCAATGTTTCAGTAATTGGAACAACAGATTTCCAACTAAACAACATACCAAGATTATACAGAGGCCAGAATACTACTATTGAGGCAAGGGTAATAGACAATGCATACCAACCAGTTCGAGATGCTCCTGTGAATTATACCTGGTCTGCTGACGGTACAAGTGACGTGGCAGTAACTGATCTGAACGGTGTATTCAAAATTAATTTGACCATAGACGAAATGCATGAATTAGGCAATTTCTCATTGAGCTTCACATATCCAGGGGATACTTATCGTCAAGGTAGCTCCTCGGGAATAGATTTGTGGGTTGTTTCTAGAACCTATATTGATCTCCAAAGCACAACCGAAAATAGACTTTCTAGCGGAGATATTTGGGAATTTACAGCTCAGGTTACTGACGATAATAGAACAGCAGCGATAAAAGATAAAGGAGAACTTTTAGATGGTTGTGATGAAAATGGTGGAGAAATATTAGTAATTCTTGAAGGAGTGGATTTCGAGCAAACAGTTCATCGGCAGATAATCAAAACTCTATGCCCAAATGCAGGAACAATCAATCATGCAATGTTGTTGGACCCACAATTACTCAGAGACGACCCTCAATCATTCCTTCCTGATGGCTTCGGCCCAGTTAATGTAATTATAAGGTTCTCAGAGAACCTTCCTCATGAAGGATGTGAGCCTATTGATCAACAGATGCTATCTATATCTGGGGCATGGGATCCATGTGCTCAAGTTTTGAATAGTGATCATTATCGTAAGGTATTCCAGTACAACGGCGAAGGATTTAGTTTGATCGGAGGAACCCAACTTTCTGTAGATAATCAGATTGTGTATACATCCGAAATAGATCAATTGACAGGCCAACCTATCGATAAGCCCATGACTGTAACAGGCCAATTAGTCGATGAGTTAAATACGAATCTTTCAAACAGACCAATCCAAGTTCAATACGAAATGGTTGGAACAGAATTGGGAGTTAAGGCATGTAATGGTGGAGTTACAGATTCAAATGGCTTCTTCTCGATAATTTGCCCGTTGAATGACATCCAAGCCGGACAAGCAAAGGTTACAGTAAACTATTATTCATATGAAACAGGGGATCAGTACAGATACAAGAACTCCAGTATAACGAAGTTCTTCCCAGTATTTTCCAACTCAACAATGACAATCCAAGAAATTGGACCTTTCCGTACAGACATAGATACATTCAGATTTGAGAACGGAACAGTTTTCCCTGTGTTATATCTAAAAGAATCATTCCATATTGATGCTATGCTAACTCAAGTCAATGGTAACCCTGTAGGTGGCAAATGTCTGAATATTTACTTAGATCCCGAGACTAATACCCGACCTTTTGCAACAGCCATAACTCAAGATGGTACTGGTGAAATAGAATGGTACTCCGGTGATCCTGAAGACAATCCAAGCCGAAAAGGTGTAGAACCGAGCGGCCAGAAGTTAGAAGGATTTAGAACAATCAGAATCGCATACGAACCAACCAAGGAACTACCTGGAGGCTGTAGAGCAGAAACAACACCTGTTGTGAATGGTTCATTTGAAGATATTGAAGTATTAGTCAGAAGCAAAGTAGATATTCTTTTGAAGGATCACTGGGCTAAAGCGGAAGGATATCAAGAGGGAGATATTGTTACTGGTAAAGTCTCAATTCTTAGAGATAGACTTGATGTTTCTGTAGAAGGGGAGACAGTGATCTTCACATTCCAATATTGGAATGGAACTGGCTATGTCACAAATAATGTAGAGTATTCTGTCACAAATGAGAAAGGTGAAGCAAATTTCAGTTTCATTTACAGTGGTAAAGAAGTGCCTGGAGAAACTAAAGGGAACGAACTCGCTGTTAGCGGGCAATGGAGAGTGTTAGTACATTTCCAAGAATCAGCCTTCTTCCAAGAAGAATTTTTGAACAGTACCCCAACTATTAGACTTGGGGATATCGAAGCATCATCTGATACGAACTTCTGGACTTTCAGAGTAATTACAGTACTTGGAATAGTCCTCTCATTCGTTTTACTGATTGGTGCTATAATGTACAGAAATTATAACGAAAGAAGAAGAATTGAGATAATACGCGGTATTTTGACCGACTCGCTTATGTCTCTAAAAGCTTCAAACGACTACATTGCAACAATATTTGATTGCTACAAACAATTGGTAAGATTTTTCAGAAGTAAAGGTGCAATGAAAAAGGTTTACGAAACAACTAGAGAGTTCGAAGATGCAGTTCTTACAATGTTGGGCGGAATCACACCACCAGAAGATTTAGATATCTTATTCTCAATATTCGAAGAAGCAAGATATTCGGATCATGAAATAGGTGCAGATCAAAGAGATCGGGCTATAGATGCTTTGCAATCAATTATCAATCACTTGAGTAATTCACTTGGAGAAAGTATGTTGAATCGAACTTCTTCAACTGAATCAGGACTGTATGGCTCTGTTGTAAAGGCAGGTTCATTCATTGATTCAGATGGTCAGGAAAGAATAGCAGGTATTGATGATAATGAAGAAAGAGATGGTTTTTCGTTATGAGTATTCATTAACTTGAATTAACTTTATTACGTAAATAAACACATTAGCCGCAGTGCAGCGAATTACCCAGTTGACGAGTAGTAGCATTCATAACAGGTCGTCAGGTGGCCGCGATACCTAAGAAACGTCGAGGGAGTTATATGAGTAAGAACAACAGAAAGACCAATGCGGCCCTAATCGCCTTAATCGGTGATTTAAAGGCCCAGAGCAGGTCAACTGGTTCTGCACTATGGCGAGACGTTGCACTGCGTTTAGAAACTAGTCGCAGTAATTGGGCTGAACCAAACCTAAGCCGACTTTCGCGATATGCAGCGAATGACGGAATGGTCCTAGTTCCTGGTAAATTATTAGGAAGTGGGGAGGTAGCTGGTAAGCCTAACGTCGCAGCATATAGTGTCAGTTCTGGAGCCCGCTCTAAAATCGAAGATGCAGGCGGACGTGTAATAACGATTCGTGAACTAATGAACGAAAACCCAGAAGGATCGGGGGTGAGAATCCTTGGTTGAATCAGGCACTATAGTCTATGATGCTACGGACAAAGTACTTGGAAGGTTGGCAAGTGTTGTAGCCAAACAATTACTATCCGCACGGAAAGCAGGTGAGCCAGTACGAATAATCGTTCTGAATGCTGAAAACGCAATAGTCTCTGGTCCAAGAACTAGGGTTTTAGCAGATTATGATTTCAAGTACAAACTAAATCATCCGCGAAAAGGCCCATTCTTCCCGCGAATGCCTGACCAAATTATGAAGAGAACTGTAAGAGGCATGCTGCCTTACCAGAAGAATAGCAGTGGACGCAATGCGGTCAGAGATCTAAGAGTAATGATCGGTTGCCCTGCTAATTTATCTGGTGAAGAATTACCTTCAGGGCACACATGGGGCGACACTTCAGCACTTGAACGTCCATTGCCTGTAAAATTTGTAAGACTTGGTGAAATATCATCTTCACTAGGCGTAGACGCGACACGTTGGGGAGGTCAGTGAATATGGCTAAAAGAAAAGGTAAAATTTCAGTAGAAACAAGTGGCAAAAGAAAAACAGCAATTGCTAGGGCAACCGTTCGCAAAGGCCAAGGACGGGTACGCGTGAATAGTCAGCCTATCCACATTATGGAACCCACCCTTGCACGCCGTAAAGCATTGGAACCAGTTCAAATTGCTGAGGCAATGGGGCGCTTAAATGATGTTGATATTGTAGTAGATGTTCAAGGTGGAGGGCAAATGGGTCAAGTAGATGCAATCCGAACAGCGATAGCTCGTGGATTGGTAAAATGGAACGGCGGTGCCGTTGGTGAAGACGATGAGTTGAGAGATGAATACCTAAGATTCGATCGCAGCCTCCTTGTGAATGATCCAAGACGTAAAGAACCGAAACATCAAATGGGTCGTGGTGCCCGTGCCAAATGGCAAAAATCATATAGATGAGGTGAGAAATTATGTTGATACCAGTCCGTTGTTGGAGTTGTGGGAAAGTTATTGCCCACAAGTATGAAGAATACAAAGAAGCAGTAGTAAATGGTGAAGATACACAAATTATCTTGGATAATTTAGGTATTGATAGATATTGCTGTCGCAGGATGTTCGTTGCTCACATTGATCTGATTGATGAAATAGCACCGTTCAGCATTGCCCGTGAAAACTGAGTCTACTCATAGGTTAGGGCTTTGAACTTAAACAACCCCCATTGAATAACAGGGCCTGTAGGTTAGCTTGGTCTATACTTCGCGGCTGGGGGTCGCGCGACCCAGGTTCAAATCCTGGCTGGCCCACCATTATTCCTTAGCTTATGCAAGGTATTTCTCGCGTATTAATACGCATGTTCAAGTCGCAAACCCCCTCTCACAGTACATGATTGATGAGCGGCCATCTGGTAATGATGAGCGGGCGCTTATTTCCTGGCTTGTAAGACAAATTTCTTACCATTCTGATTTATATTATAATCAAGCAGCACCAGAAATTTCAGATGCTGAATTTGATTTACTCTGGTCTGAATTGAAGCAATTGGATGAAGGCAATCCTCAGCTTCAAATGGTAGGCTCAGATTCTATTCCAGGAAGTGAAAAAGTTACTCATCTTTTTCCCATGCGTAGTCTAGATAAAGCAACAACAAGCAAAGAAATACACCATTTTGTTTCAGAAACAACCGTGAATGGTAAGCAGTTCATTTGTCAGCCGAAACTCGATGGATCAGCACTTTCATTGGAATACAGAAGGGGGAGACTAGTCAGAGGAGCAACCAGAGGCAATGGAACGAGAGGAGAAGATGTTACAGCAAATGCTCGAAGAATTTCTAATGTTCCAGAGTCTATTGGGTGGGATGGTGATTGTCATATTAGGGGAGAGGTAATTATGCCATTATCTATTTTTTATGAAAAATACTCATCAATTGCACCAAATCCAAGAAATCTTGCAGCGGGTTGCCTTAGACAAAAAACAAAGGATTCTGGAAAAGCAAGACCTGAGGACCTAATTTTTCTAGCATATGATGTAAAATTTCCCGATTCTAATTCAAGGCATCCAGATAGCCCGCCTCCTCCAAAATTTGTTTATGACTCAGATTCAAATGATTGGCTATCCACTATTGGAATAGAAATAGCCGGGAATGAAGTAGTAAAGGCAGAGGATCCTTCCATGGCTACAGCAAAGATATCTTCTATTACGGAGTATTGGACAGAGAAAAGGAGAGAGATAGAGTGGGAAATAGATGGGGTGGTAATTAAACTAGATCTAATTTCAAAAAGAGAATCTATAGGGATGACTGCCCACCATCCTAGATGGGCTTTAGCGTGGAAATTTCCTCCTGAAGAAGCAATTTCAATTTTGATGGAAGTTGATTGGCAAGTGGGTCGAACGGGGACAATAACTCCTGTCGCAAGGATTGCTCCAGTAGCAGTTTCTGGAGTCACAGTTGAAAATGTTACATTGCATAATCTTGGTGAAGTTGAAAGGCTAGAAATAGCTATTGGAGATAAAATAAAGGTAGTCCGGAGAGGAGATGTAATTCCGAAGATAGTAGAAGTAATTGGTAGAGCAACAAAGGCCGATATCCAAGGAAGAAACCACTCTGACGGCACAATATTTAGTGAATCATTACCGGACTACAAAAAAATAATTGTTCCTACTTCATGCCCAAGATGTTCAACTAATTTAATTCAGGATGGAGCATTTATTCGTTGTACAAATATGAACTGTCCTTCTCGTCTTGAAAAAACCATACAATACTGGGCAAGGTCACTAGAGATGGACGGCATTGGGGAGAAATTAATCCATCAATTATGTTCTGAGGGATTAGTTGAATCTTTACCCGACCTGTATAACCTTAGTGTCGATGATATTTCGAACCTTGATAGAATGGGCATAAAATCTGCGACTAAGGTGGTTGAAGAATTAGAATCTAGCAAGAAAATTAGTCTTAGCATGTTTCTTTCAGCACTTGGAATTCCGGGCATAGGTCCTGAAATAGCCTCATCTGTAGCAAATAAATTCTCATCAATAGACAATCTGCTGCACATAACAAATCATAGAACAGAAAATATTGACGAAGATGATTCAGCTGTAGCAAAACTCACTGAAATAGACGGAATTGGAGTCATAGTCGCGAACCAAATTTTAGATGGGCTATTGTTAAGAATGGGCACTGTAGAAAGACTTCGCCATCATCTAGATATCTATTCGGAATCAAAGCCATTACTCACTGGTCGTTTATCGGGTAATACTTTTTGTGTAACTGGAACATTGAAGAGGCCGCGTAAAGAAATAGTACTTCTCATAAAATCAAACGGAGGTAAGATCGTTAGCTCAGTTTCTAAGAATCTAAACTATCTTGTTGCTGGAGAGTCCGCAGGTTCGAAACTCGAGAAAGCAACAAATCTGGGAGTCAAAATAATCTCAGAAGCTAGATTGAATGAGATGTTAGATTTGGAAATAGAGACAATTGAACCGAGAGAGAACACTCAAAAATCTTTAGTTGATTTTTAATTAACCATACATGTTCGAACTTTCGTTAGCTGCTTTTTCGGCACCTGGGTTTAATTGTAAAGCCATCATTTCCCTGATTTGCTCCTCTATTCTTTGAGCCTCAATCATTAACGGTTCTGAGTCTAAATAAATGGCTGGAAGCAATTTATCAAGACAATTTATTATTCTTGCTGCAGCTCTAGAATCCGGAATAGTTCCATTTCCAAATTCTCCGGAAGCCTCAGCTAACATAGCGACTGTATTTACTGATCTCCTCCTGCTTTCACCCATCATTACACCTGTCATACCTCCAATAATTCCTTGTTTTAGAAGAGGAACCTTCAATTCGTTTAATATTTTATGAGATTCTTCTATCGAACCAATTCCTAAAAGAGAACCGTCCGAGTCGTCCTCATCAAAAACAGTATGTTTGTTTTCAACTCCTGGTGAATATGCATCAATCATTATCGTAGCACTAGCATTGGATTGTTTAATCCAATCAATCAATGCACCTGACAGAGGCAAACATAAATCAGCAGGTACTTGAATCTCTGAAGCGATTAGAACTACTTTGTTACACTCTTCCATATTACAGATAGGCTCTCCTGCATAGAATCTAAGTGGTGGCAGAGGCATCCCTTCCTGTACCAAACAAACTGCCGGTAAAGATGGATGGCGTACACCGCCAACTAATTTTAAATTCAATTTATCAACTAAATAGTGTGCAACAATACTGCTGACGAATCCAAGAGAGGGGAAGCAATTGACAACCAATGCCCCAGTAATATCAATTTCAGAATCAAACTGTATCTCCGGGCCCGACGTCATTGATGGATAGTAATAGCCGGTGGTGTTAATCCTTATGACGCCCCGCGCATAATATCAGATAGTCAGGCGGGTATGAATAATGGCCAATGTAACTGAGAAGCACCAATTATCTCCATCTTCTTGGAATAGATTTGAAGAATGTCCAAGAAAATACTGGCTTTCTAGACAGAGATTACCCCGGAAGGCATCTATGCCAGCCTCACTAGGTAATGTAATTCATAATTCTATGGAAGAAATATGTAATCTCGATTTCAATGGACATGATGAATCTCAAGTTGGATGGTTATCTGAGTTAATGAGGGAAACTGTAGATAAACATTGGTTGTTGGAGAAAGAAATTTTTTTGAAAACACCTCGTCGTTCTTCTTGGAAGGCGCAATCTATTGGGAAAGCAAGAGAAGGTTTAGTTGGTGCAGTTAAACTTCTTTTAAGTAAAACAAAGCATTCTGAAACAAGGTTTGCGGAAATTTCTATCGGAGATTGGAGAGAAATAAAATCCATTGTTATTTCAACTGAAGAATCCTTAACTTCAAAAGATGGGAAACTGATTGGAAGACTTGATTTATTGATTGACGATTTAGATGAATATGGAAACTCCAAAGGTTGGATTGTCGCTGACTTAAAAACAGGAAAACCGCCTAATTCAACACTTAACGATAAGGTGAAAAGGCAATTATTGTTTTACAGAGATTTATTGAAACAAATCAAACCAAACCATCCTAAGGTTTCTGCGGAGGGTTGGTATTCTGCAAACCAAAAGATATATCCCACTCATGGTGATTTTGTCTTGGATGATGCTATTTCTGCCTGGAGTAAGATGAAATTAACTTCAAGTCCTCCGGACTCGACACCGAGTGAGAGAGCATGCGGTTTTTGTGAATTCAAAGCTTGGTGTCCGGATTGGTGGATATCTATTGATAAAGGATCGTTATCGAATAAGGGAATATTTCGTGATGAGGTTGTTAAACTTATTAAATTCGACGAGTTTTCCGGTGCCGCTAGGTTTGAGCGTCAATCTCCGATAGGTTTGAGCGGTGAATTAATTAGATCAGAGATAAATTTTGGAGCGTTAATTAAAGGACGAGCATTGTCACAATTCAAAGATTTGATATCTTCTGAATTTGATGGACCTATATTCCTCGGTAGTGTTAGGGCACAGGGCCAAATAATTCATTTGGGAGATTGGAGTGAGATTTTACCCTGGTCTCCTTTACTGAAATCAATAAGACAATTTTAGATTTCAAAAGAATGCTTGTAAATTTCGCAAACGGTATTTTCAATCGGGCTTGAGGGCGAAAATAACCAATTGATATATCTTGGATCACTCTTGTTTATTTCTTTTAGACTTCTACCTTTATACTTCCCAAAGGCGACAATAACTTCGGAATTGTTCTTTCTCAATAACCCTCTAGATTCAGGAATAGGCTCTAAATCTTCCAGTCCTGGGCCAAGAGAATTCTCTCTGTTCACACCCGATAGAGAATCTTGCAAATCGTCTATTGAGCCCCTAAAGAACCGGGGGTTTTCTTTCATAATCTTCCATAATAATACCAGAGTTGCACCAGCATCCGCATCCGCTCTGTGGGCATTATTAAGATTGATACCGTATTTATTGCATAAGATTCCTAATTTGTGTCTTCCAGGTATTTTCAGCTTTCTGGCAATCACCAATGTATCAATAATCGCTCTTGGTTTAGGAGTATCTACTCCAGCTCTGAAACATTCCATTTCAAGTATTCTCCAATCAAATTTAAGGATATTATGTCCTACAATGATTGAATCATTAATTACTTTAGAAATCTCATCAACATGTTTTGAGAAAGAACCAGAATTCTTTACATCTTGATCTTTTATTCCATGAACATTAGATGCTTCCAAAGGGATTCTTTTACCGGGATATACCAACGACTGTAAATTTATCGGAGTGCCGTCTACATCACTGCCTATCAGTGCGTATTCGACAATTCTCTCTTTCTTGATATCAAAACCTGTTGTCTCTAAGTCAAATCCAACAACTCGGAAGCCATCAAAAATCTCCCCAGCCATGATATAACGAAACACTACTCACCAATGAACTAATCCGTTCGCGCATTTCAAATCATATATTTTTGACTTTTTCTTTGTATGTTTTTCCAACATCGCTATGAACATCATATCGTGCACACACGCCTGATGTCATCGACCAAGAGTGGAACTTTCTCGATATCTTGTATGATTTTACTGGTATCTTTAGCCGGCTGCACAGGTCTTTCTTCAACAACGCCAAATGCCCAAATCACTTCAGATATTAGTGAAATTAATGTAGGCGATGTTATCAATTTCGACGGCCGTAGTTCTACCTCGCCTTCACCATCAATACTTGTAGACTATAATTGGGATTTTGGTGACGGGGAAACGAGATTGACTAAATCTGGAATCATAAGTCACTATTTTCAAAATCCCGGAAATCATGAAGTTGAATTGACAGTTACCAATGATTTAGGCGAATCAGATTCAATTTCAATGACTATATTTGTAAATTCTCCTCCATCAATCATCATCGAAAAATCTGGATTTGTAAAAACTGGTGAAATAGCAATTTTAGACGCATCCAAGTCTTTTGATCCAGAAGGTGGCGAATTAGAATTTATTTGGGATTTTGACAAGACAGTTGATAGCGATGGCGATGGGGACCCAACTGGGGATGCTGATGCAACATCAGCTTCAGCCGAAATAGAATTTTTAGATGCAGGGAACCAAACAGGAATATTGACAATTGTAGATGATAAAGGCGGCATTTCATCAGAAGAATGGACAATGATGGTAATTTCTAGAACATACTACGTTTATTGGGAGGAGGAGAAAATCATTTATTCATGGTCCGATTATCTCGAACAAGATGAATCAATATCTATGACTCATGAACCTGGCTTTGATGCACGTATTATTGAGTTCAATGCCTCATTAATATTGGATAGAGAATTAATTCCATTGATGTGGCCTGAAGATAATTTTACCTTGCACGTGGACATACCAATGACTGGATGGGAGACAACATCTTCAACGACTCATGATAATATAACAGAGAATGCATCTGCCTACATTTCATATGGTGAGTTGAATGAAATTCCTGAAACGGGTTACAACATTCAAGCAGATTCAGCGGATAGCATTGTATATACTCTACTTAATGAACCAGGCCAAAGATGGGGAATGGGAGAATGGATATGGACAATCACTGCTGATGAATGTGACCCAGATCTACCTGTTGACGGCATAGATCCAGATACCGGTAATGATTGGACTTTGGAAATAGAATTTATTATTATGGTACCAAGAGTAGCAGAAATTGGAGTATGAAAACTCAACATTTGTGGGAAGGCCTTTCAAGTAATTCTCCATGGCAGGGGTATGGTTAAAGAGATGGAGATAACCAAAGTCTCAATTCGAGATAGACTTATTGCGGACCTTAAAGTCACCATGAATAATCCTAGAGATTATGATTTTTCTCCCCGTGCAAACATGAATTCAAACATTCTCACGATTAAAAATGAGGGAGACGAATTATCAAAGACATCATTTGAATTGGATTCAGAAATGATGAAGACTGTAGAAAGAGACCGCATGCTCGAGGTAAGAGTCAAATTTAATGTAGATGGTATGCATGGTGTCCTTTTACATAAACAACCCAATCCAAGAGACGGACCTAAATCAAAGAAATTAGCACAGCCGAGCTGGAAAACAATTCTTCCCTTGGACATTTGAGTTTCTCTGACTTATCACCGTCGGAATTAAACACGAACCTTCTTTGCATGGTATATTGGACCCATAGTGTAGCCTGGATATCACTGGGGCTTGCGGAGCCTTAAACCCGTGTTCAAATCGCGGTGGGTCCGCCACCCTCATTTGTTAGTGTGCACTAGAAAATTAATATTTTCAAGATCAGAGTTCCATAGATTTCAAACCATTTGAGTATTACCATTCATCATGAGATTTACGTCTTCCAGAAGAATAGACTTTCAAATGGTTGATTTAGCAGGTATAGTTTATTATCCTAATTTTTGGGATTTAGCACACCGATTCTACGAAGAATCATGGGAATACACATGTGGCATTCATTACAATGACATTCTCGAAAAGCATGGTTTAGGTTTTCCTTTGGTACACAGTGAAGCTAATTTTCATAATCCTCTAAGTTATGGAGATACAGCTACTTGTAATTTAACAATTAAGAGGATAGGAGAAACATCAGTGACATGGAAGTTCGAAATATTTAATCAAAACCAAATATTATGCTGGAGCTCAATTCAAACCACGGTTTGTACACAAATGAACGAGATAACATCTAAAGTTACAGTTCCTGAATGGATGCGAATAGGGCTTTCGAAAATCAAAGAATAGGTATCATTCCTTGGGCCATTTTTTTGTTAAAGCCGTTCTTAATCCATCATCCATTTTTGCGTCCCACCAATTTGCTTTTCTCCAAATAGCGTATCTTCCCCTAATCCCTCTTAAGTCAGCCCCTTCAAGTTTGGCGCCTTGGAAATTTGACAGATTCATCTTAGCTTTAATAAAAATGGCGTTTCTCATATCAGCGTTATCAAATGCTGCTTTCATTAAGTTTGCACCTTTGAATGATGCTCTACGCATATCAGCACCTGAGAGATCGGCTCCCTCGAGGTCAGCTCCATCAAATACAGCCCTTTTCAAATTTGCACCTGAGAGATTAATTCCTCTCAGGTCTTTACCTATATGAGATGTGTAAGACCAGTCTTTCGGCTCTTCCCCATCAGACACGTGTTAAACTCTCCAGATAATTACGCCCTGCATCTGTTAGGATTACGTACCTATTCTTTTTCGGCATACCACTGGGGTACTCTAAAAGAGGTTCTTGTTTTTTTCCGGATACCCCTCCTTCTAGCATTCTATTTATGTAAAGTGAAAGATTCCATTTTTCAACCTCTTCAACATCCCATTTCTGAGATTGAGATACCAAATTTTTTAATTCTCGAGGCGGGGTATTTGTTTCCTTTTCAACGAACCTTAGATAGTGTATCGCGGCCAATATAACATCTCCTGTTTTTTCTATTTCACAAGAATCCAAAACCCGTCTAAAAGCAGAACCCCTTTCAGGAATTCCACTTTGTATAGCTCTTTGCGCAGCAATTTGTACTGCAGAATCTCTGGCATCTTTCAAAGAAGAAAGTTTAGACTTCCAAGAACCTCCTTCCTTTATTTTTAACCATTCATCTTGAACTTCTTTAGTGGTTCCGTTTAAATCAATGACATCGTTTCCGATCTTGATATAAATCCGGTCTATTCCTGAGTTTCCACTTTCACTCATAACACACCCGAAACAGTCAATTTAGTTAAATCCTAGTATATTTTTGTAACGAAAAGTGATTATGTAAGTGTGAGATTTAAGATAGTTCACTAATTGGGAGGGGTATGGATGATGATAGCAGTACGGGCTTTCCTTTGGTTTTGCATGCCGAAGCTGACCCAAGTCGTCTTGGAGGAACGGCAATATGTGGTTTTTCAACTGTCGGCTCTGTGGGAGTTATAGCCACATCTCATTTAATCTCAGCACTGAAACTGGATGTTATGGGTACAGTTCTTCACCCACATTTTCCCGCTATTGCTCTGATACATGATTCAGTCCCAAAACATCCTGTCAGAGTTTATCAAGGGGACGGAATAGGAGTCTTCACTTCTGAAATACAATTTCCCAATGAGAAAGATATCTATTTTGCCGAAACAGTATTGCAGTGGTTCATCAAAGGTGGTTTTGACAGATTAATCGTGATTGACGGGGTAATTAGCAATGAATTGGGAATCAAAGAAGAAGGCGAATTATGGGGAGTTTCCTCTAGTAAATTAGGTAGAGAGCAACTCGATAATGCGGGGATACGTAGAATACAACAAGGGATAGTCTCAGGAATTGCTGGATATCTTATTGCAGAAGGAGAGCGTCGAAGTCTTGACGTGACAGCTGTTTTAGCAGAATGTAACCCAATGTATCCCGATGCCAGAGCAGCCCTTGTAGCTGTTGAGGGGGTTAGTGAATTGCTAGATAAAGAAATACCAGTTCAGGAATTATTGAATGACGCCAGAGAAATAGAGGAACGCGTTAGAGAAGCATTTAATCGAGCTCAAAAAACTGCGTTACCTGCACCTAGTGACGATGATGACGATGATGAAGTACAAATGGTATTCTAATCAGTAAAATGGATTGGTTCCCGCAGCGTGATCTGTAGTATCAATAATTTCAGTGATTCCTGGAACGTTGTCTGTTATCATAACCTCAACTCCCTGTTTCAAAGTTACATCAACCATTCCACATCCTTGACAACCGCCTCCAAAGGCGATATATGCCTTACCATCGTCAACACCCAATAAATCAACATGCCCTCCGTGTGATGCTACAGCAGGATTGACGTGTTCCGCAATTGCATCAGCAACGCTCTGAGATAATTCATCTATCCAAAGGGGGTTAGGATTTTCGAAAGCGAATCCTCCTCCCATCAAAGTTTCTTTGTAATCTAACACGGTACCATTGATGTATTGAACAGTCCTATCTGCAATTAGAACATTAAGGCCGTTTGATTCAGTTTGGACATCTCCATCTTTAGCATCTTCAATTGAAACAAGTTGTAAATCATAATTGAAACCATTCGCACCTCTTCCAATAATTTCTATGCGTACGGCAACATCAGGATCATCTCCTTGAGAGATGTATTGATTTAACATCTCTTGAGCTTTCTCTGTTATCTCTAGCATGTCACTCTATATCTTGCAATAGGCACTCTTTATTCAACCTGTCCTCAAACAGGTAAGGCTCTTGACCCAAGTTCTCTACGGTGTGCCGTGCCTCCCTCCGATATTCGAGACCATTTTGGAAGGCCATTAAAGGATTTAAGAATATCAGTAACGGATAGGTGTAACTTCCGATGTCGTTATTGTATGCCTAGGGAGCGATTTAGAAACAACCATTCATTCCTCCCGAAGAAAGAGCTACTATCATTTGAGGATATAGAAAAAATAGTCCGATCTTGTATACCTTTAGGGTTAGAAAAGGTCAGAATTACTGGAGGAGAGCCTCTTCTGAGAAATGATCTACCAAAGTTGGTTAAGATGTTGTCTAACTTAAACCTCGACGTAGCATTAACTACAAACGCTTCGTTGCTTAAAAAAAAGGCAAGAGCCCTTCGTTTAGCCGGCTTAAATCGTGTTACCGTCAGTTTGGATGCATTAGACCCCGAACTTCATAGTAAAATGTCTGATAGTAATATCCCTGTAGAATCTGTGTTGGAAGGTATAGAAGAAGCAATTAACGTAGGACTTTCACCAGTAAAAATAAATTGTGTAATTCAAAAAGGAATCAACGAGGAAGAAGTCAGTAAATTAGTGAATTATTTTCGTTACACCGACATCACTGTTCGTTTTATAGAATATATGGACGTTGGAAGAACAAATGGATGGCAATTAGCACATGTCGTTCCATCTGAGAGAATTCTTCAACACCTTCAAAAAGAATTTGATTTGATTCCAATAGACCGAATGAAAAATAGTGATGTTGCCGAAAGGTGGATGCATAGGGACGGTTCAGGAGAAATAGGGTTCATTTCATCCGTAACATCTCCTTTTTGCGGAGATTGCGTGAGGGCTCGTCTTTCCGCAGATGGCAAACTTGTCACTTGTTTATTTGCATCAGGAGGTAATGATATTCGTGCGTTGATTAATAGTGGTGCAACTGATGAAGATTTACAAAGAGAGATATCTTCAATATGGCATCATCGTGAAGATCGATACAGCGAGATACGTTCAGAAGATACCATGACGCTTCCCCGAATTGAGATGTCTTACATCGGGGGTTGATTCTTTCTTAGAGCTTCAATTATAATATCCCATGGAGCATCAGTCCTGAAGGATGGTTTTGGATAATGAGATAATCCTGCTTTGAATCCTCTTTCTCTAATCGCTTCGACCATTTTAATTGGACTGGGTGGAGATCCGACGTTCTCCCAACTAGCTAAATCGTCTGTAAGAATCAGAAATTCGCCTTCAACAATCTCAGCTTCACTGCTAATATTTTTGATGCTTCGAATAATTTTCCTTCGCTCTAATTCAAACCTTTTTTCATCCCAATCCATGGGATTTTTAGGATAAAATTCCGTTGTACACATTGAAACAACCTCCTCTTCCGTAAAACTCGACATCACTTCAGAATCCCCCATAGAACTAATCCAAAGCGGTCCGGAAACCCTCTTATCCTCTCTTTTTACAGGGTATGATAATGGTAAAAAGCAATGCATTGGTAGAGATTTCGTTGAACTTCTGGGAGTCAACCCTTCATCCATTGAATAGACAACTTCTGCTTCATTAGGTTCTGAAATTCTCCATCCTAAATATTTCTCTAATTTATTAGCCATTCCAATTGATTTTTCAACCTTCAGAGAAATTCTCAGGTGATGTGAGTCCCATACAGAAAGTATGGGCCGAGCAAATCTATTGTGCTTTGCAGCAGTTCTCGCTATACACGCCATGAGTACCCTTAGCCCAGAATCATGAGCCAAATTATCAGGCTTTATTCTCGCTCCATATCGTCTCATTAGTGCGGTTTTTGAAGAGCCTGCCAGAGCTGCGGTATCGGTCGCACTTATCTCTAAAATGGCCTTTTTTGCCAATGATTGTACCGCAGTATCAAGGAATGGCATGGGGGATCCAAAGGGATCTATATCTACCCAATGCCATCCTTGGTCTAAGATCGCAGATCTCAGGTCTCCTTGTCTGTAAGTTAATTTTTCATGATCATTCTTTGGAGGATATTTTTGATTATTTTCCTTCGCCCTCTGTAAAGAGTTTTCATTCAGATCGCAAATTGTTATTTTTAATCTCTTAGCGTGTACAGAAGGGAGCTCATTTAACCATCTCCTGGCTCTTAATCCACTGGCCGCTAAACCATCTATTGCGTATATTTCTGAGTTTCCTAGGTATCCCGATCCAATAATGTATTTCATTAGGATTATACTTCTAGTCCTTGAACCAGCCATTGCCGGATTGTAGAATACTTTTTCATGCTCTTTTGTCAATGGGCCGACTGCGTCGTTTTCTATTTTATTATCTAGTTGGATTAATGTAGCTCCTTCAAGGTGTATCATCATTAATCGCCTTATCTAAATTTACGTTTTTCAATTTCAATAATGAGAGAATATTATATCTTTGTCTAAATGTGTAACCTCTTTTCTTTTATCGTGGACATAACCAATACATTTAGTCCCAGGTAATCTGTTTTCTAGCCATTCCTGAACAGGTATTGCGCAATCTTCACTGACTACGATTGTCATTCCCATGCCCATATTAAATGTCCGATGCATTTCTTTATTACTTACTGAACCTACCTCGGCCAGCCATTTGAATTCTGGCAAGATTGGTAGTGGGTTATCGATATGCCATCCAAACTCGTCATGCAACCTAAGCAGGTTCGATAATCCCCCTCCTGTAATATGTGCCATTGCCTTTAGGTCAGTAATTTTGCATGGACCTTTGCCTTCTCTGCAAGTTTTTATCAGATCTACTAGTGGGTCTACATAGATTTTTGTTGGATTCAATAATACTTCTCCAAGTGTGATATCGCCCTCATGAAACCTCTCAACAGTCCTGAAATTATGATCTGGGTCGAAAGGACATTTTTCTGTTAGAGAATATTCAGAACGGTCCAAGATAGCTCTAACGAGTGTGTAACCATTGGAGTGAATGCCATTACTAGGCAAACCTATCATAATATCTCCATTCTCTATGTTTTCACCTGTGATAGCCTCTCCTTTTGGGAACCAACCTAATGCAGTGCCTGATAAATCCAGCTCGGTAACTATTCCTGGTAATGTTGCTGTTTCTCCTCCTGCAAGAGTGATTCTAGCTCTTTCACATGCTTTTGCCAAGGATTTTCCTAATATTGCATGGGTATTTGCGTCTGTTTTCGGTACAGCTATGTAATCAACAAAAGCAATTGGTTCCGCTCCCACACACAACAAATCGTTAACATTCATTGCTACACAATCAATTCCAACTCCGTCATATCTTTGCAATTCATTTGCTATCATTAATTTAGAGCCAACACCATCTGTTGCTAATGCTAGTCTGTGATCTCCGAATTCAATAATTCCACCAAATCCCCCGGGCAGAGGAACGGGCGCTCCAAATTCTCCAGTTTTCCTTACTGAAGGAGTTAGAGCGCCTACCAATCTTGCTACAGCAATTCCCTCTGCATCTATATCAACTCCTGAAGAAGCGTAATCCAAAGGTGTGTCGGTCATGCTCATGCGAGAAGCATCTACTGCATGAAATACTCTGTCTGTTATTTTCTCGTAATTATTTGAACTAAATACAAAATAATTATCTAAATAGCCTATTTTTATACGTTTTGTCTCCTCATCAAAACAATGCAATTTAGATACATTCCCAAGAGACTCTATAAATGTTATACGTTGTCGACGGTGCTACCGGAACGTGAGTATCCCATGAATAATAAGAAAATAATTGCAATGATGATGACCCTGAGTATGCTAGCAGCAGCATTTGCTGGTTGCTTAGGCGGAGATGACGATGACCCAGAACCAGTAGCACCAGAATGGACATTGACACCGGCTGCAGATGTAGCCTCAGTGTTCGTGACGTCTGACTGGGACCCGATCATCCCCAATTTGAACGCCGGAGAGATGTGTGACGCAATCCTCTCCGCTATGACCAAGACTGATGAAAGAGAAGTTGTGGTCGATTTCACAAGAGGTTACTACACAAGTAGCCAAGGTGTAATCGGTGCCTCAGGTTCTGCAGCAATCACTGATGCGCTTGATCTAAATATGGCAGGTACAAGAGTAGCTGTACAATCTGGAACAACTTCAGATTTGTGGGCTAACGACAATCTGCCAGATGCAACCATTGTTGCATATGCAGATTTCCC